>Ga0082212_10004399_pt1 | contig 19546 bp, 15 predicted proteins | sample TergutNt197P3_FD_71548 | JGI IMG/M metagenome (GOLD analysis project Ga0082212, IMG submission 71548) | Neocapritermes taracua P3 segment gut microbial communities from Petit-Saut dam, French Guiana - Nt197 P3 | ecosystem: Host-associated > Arthropoda: Insects > Digestive system > Gut ... | reverse complement strand
GGCCATTGTAGGCATACAATTTTTGTCAAATTCAATAAATACTGTTATATCAGCACCTTGTAGGCTGTAGATATAAAAATTACGAGATTTTAGGATATAGTCTAATTCGTTGTGAAAGTTCTATACAACGTCAAAATCCACTTTTCTGCCGCGAATAACAAAAGACTTCATCAATTCGCCGGCAATATGTTCCGCGTCAGCCGCGCTGCCGCCGTTTCCAGCGATAAGCAGTTTGCCGCCATTCGTAAATGAATTATGGATTTTTTCCACCGCGGCCAATATTTCGTTTCCGGATGTTGATAAAGAAGGATATCGAATCGTTAATTCGTCTAAAAATCCGATACTGTTCATGATCTGGAAAAACCTCGTCGCTTCAATCGTCGTTTCAGGTATGACCGAACAACCTGCCCCGGATGTTTCATAGAAGTTCCGCCGCTTGCCGAAATAGCATTGATGGTTCTGGACGATTCGCATGCCTGGCGGCAGACAGGCAAACCGTTCAACGAACGGCGGAACTCCTATGAAATATTCGGACCGCATCCAGGCGTCATTCCACGGAATGCAACCGTTTATATCTTCAGTTGCGGGCAACAGCTTACAATCAAATATTCCGGGATTGCAAGCGTTTTTTTATTAAGTGGTTAAAGCCGTTTCGCTTTTTTGTTAAAAACGTTGTAACACCCCGCGAAAAATCCGCGGAACATCTAACTATCTGTAAGACAAGGGTAAATGACGATTGAAAATACAATCAAAGATATATAATGTTGCATCTTGTATACGTACTTATTAATCAACACCTTACAGATACGTATACGGCTTTCCGGACAATCAGCAATCCAAAATCAACAATCCAAAGGAGAACTTATGGCCGCGACAGATCCAATCAGAGACAAAAACCAGTTAAACCAGATTGCCGATTACTGGTTGAAACTGAAGAATTTCCGAAACTACGCGATGATTGTAACGGGAGCCTGTACAGCGCTGCGGATAAGCGACCTGCTCAGGCTTAAATGGAAGGACGTTTATGATGATGAAAACGACACGTTCAGGTCACACGTTGCAATTACGGAAAAGAAAACAGGTAAGGAAAAAACTATCGCGCTGAATTCAAAGGTGATAGCGGCCCTCCGGCAGTATTTGCCGCAAAGACGCGGAGAGTATATTTTCAGCAGCAACCGCAAGGATGGCAAGGCCATAGGACGGGTTCAGGCGTGGCGGATAGTCCGCGAGGCGGCTAAGGCCATAAAAGCCGCGGGGAAGATCGCATGTCATTCTCTCAGAAAGACTTTCGGGTATTTCGCGTGGAAAGACGGCGTTATGCCAGCCATGCTCATGGATATCTTCAACCATTCATCGTTTGAAATCACGCGATGTTACCTCGGCATAACGCAGGAAGACAGGGACAGCGTTTATCTCAATCTCCAGCTATTCTGAACGCATCCTGACGAATCAGCGTTTCCTAATCATCCGGGAAATTGTCGAGCAGTACCTTTCGGTACGCGCTGAAGATTTTTGATTTTGATACAAAACCGATGTAATGCCCCTTGTCGTCGATTACCGGAAGATTCCACGCGTTGGTGTCGTCAAAAACGCGCATCACCTGGCTCATCGGAGCGTTCAAAGTAACCATCGCCGGGAAGGCCGACATGAATCGGGAAACGGCAAAGCGGTCGTAAAGCTCCTGACGAAACATGATATTTCGTATATCGTCCAGTTTCACAACGCCAAGCAGGACGCCGGCTTCGTCCGTCACCGGAAAGGCGTTTCGCGCGCTGCGCGTAATGACTTTCACTACGCCGCCAAGCGTCATGTCTGGATGCACGGTCTCAAAATCCTTTTCGATTACGCTGTCCATGTTAAGCAGGGTCAAAACGGCACTGTCTTTGTGATGGGTAAGCAGCTTTCCGCTTTCGGCAAGGCGCATGGCGTAGATGCTGTGCGGCTCGAAAATCCGTATGGTGAAATAGGAACTGATGGCGACAAGCATCAGCGGGAAAAACAGATCGTAGCCGCCCGTCAGTTCCGCGATCAGAAATACGCCGGTAAGCGGCGCGTGCATGACGCCCGACATTACGCCGGCCATACCCAAAAGCGCGAAATTTTTCTCCGGCAAAAAGCTGGTGAACTCAAAGTAATTTGAAACATGGGCGAATACAAACCCCAGAATACATCCGAGATAAAGGCTGGGCGCGAATATTCCCCCGCACCCCCCGCCGCCGTTGGTTGCGCTTACGGCAAACACTTTCATCAATAAAATGAGCGCCAGGAAAATAACTATGCCGAAATATGAATCCTTGCTTCCGTAAAAAAGCCCTTTATTCATCAGTTCGTCCGGCTGTCCGCCGAGAAGAAGCGAAATAGCGTCGTAGCCTTCGCCGTACAGCGGCGGCAAAAGAAATATAAGCGCGCTGATGGCAAGCCCGCAGATTATGAATTTTTTCCAATATCCGATCCGGCGCAGGCCGCCTTCCAGAAAGAGCGTCATCCGCGTAACGTAAAGCGAAATAAGCCCGCATGTAACGCCCAGCAGCAGTACGTATGGTATGCGGTCTATTTCAAAAGCTTCGGTTTGCGAAAACCGGAACATCGCTTCCATGCCGGTAAACAGATATGAAACCGTGGCGGCGGTCACGGACGAAATCAGGAGCGGCATAACGGATGTCAGCGTCAGATCGAGCATCAGCACTTCGATAACGAACACCAGACCGGCGATAGGAGCCTTGAAAATTCCCGCGACAGCACCGGCGGCCCCGCAGCCGATCAGAAGCATGAGCGACCGCGGCTCAACCCGGAACAATCGCCCCAGGTTGGATCCGACAGCCGCGCCTGTCAGCACAATGGGCGCTTCAGCGCCGACGGATCCGCCAAATCCGATGGTAACGGCGCTCGCGGCCAGCGAACTCCACATATTATGCGGTTTGATGCGGCTTTTTCGCTGGGATATGGCGAAAAGCACCCGTGTGACGCCGTGGCTGATATTGTCGCGCACAACGTATTTTACAAACAGACCGGCCAGAAGAATTCCAATGACGGGATAAATCAGAAACGGATAGTTTGCCCCGCCGGCATTCAGGTTATGCGTGAGCAGGTTTTGGATAAGATGAATGACATATTTCAGCGCAACGGCGCATAACGCGGAAATGATTCCAACCAGAAAACTCGCGATGAGGATGAAATGCTTTTCCTCAATGCGCCGCCGCCCACGCATAAGAAACCTGAAAATCAATCGTTCTACGGTTATTGCTTTCATTGCCTTCCAATAATCATCTTCAAGATTAGCATAAGAAAAAATTTTCTTGCCGTTATACCCGCGAAGGAAATGATTTTCCGTTGGACGCGCGAGGATTTTTGACACGAGGCAAGGAAGGTTGAGCGTGGCGTACTCAATCGTACGTAAGCGAAACCTGACGCCGCATCGTGTCAAAAAGACCGCGCAGGCATGGAAAATCATTTCGTTCGCGGGTATAGGATTAACAAATTGAACATAATCCCTGTTGCCGTATAAAAGCGGACGTAATAGGATATGTAATTGTATTCATTACCGACATGGAGGATTTATGTTCAAGCGTCTGTTTTTAACCGTAACTTTCACCTTCACAGTCCTGGTTTTCGCGGCTGCGGCCCAGGTTCCGGCGGCATCCGAAACGGACATCTACCGTCCTGATAAAAGCGACATCATCGCCTGGATGAATCAGGCGGCAAAGATGCCGGCCGCGCAGCAAAATGAAAGAGCGGACGCCGCGCTGAAAGGCATTCTGGCTTCCGGCGGCAAAACGCCGCGTTCAGATTTCCAGCTCTGCATGGGCCTGGCTTACCTCGGAAACGCCAAGGCGCAGCGCTGCGCCGGCTACGCCTATGAAAAAGGGGTCGGCATCATTGATGATACACTGGAAGCCTACGTATGGTTCGAGCTTGCGCATAGCGGCGGCGACGCGGAAAGCGAAGCGGATGTCACGCGCGTCGTACTCACTTTAAATTCAGCATACCCTGCCCCGAGCGAAGAAGAACTCGAAGTAATGGCGGCGGAGCAGAAGGGAAAAATCGCCGAATATCAGAAAGAAATTAAAAAGTAAACAGAGGTTCTTGCAAAACCTCCGGTTTTGCCGGGAACGCAGGCATTCTGCCTGCATTTTTCAAGGATTTGCGGACAAGATGTCCGCGCTCCCAGGTGTTTTGCAATAACCTCAACAGAAAGGACTGGATCATGCGTTACCGAAAACTTGGAAAATCAAATCTGGAAGCCTCTATCCTGGGATTCGGCGCGATGCGCCTCCCCATGGTGGGCGATCCGGGCGGTCTTGCCGGATTCGACCCCAAAATACCGATCGACGAAGCCCGTGCCGACAAAATGGTGCAGTACGCGCTGGATAAAGGCGTAAACTATTTTGATACCGCCTACGGCTATCACGGCGGCAAGAGCGAAACATACATCGGGAAAATCCTGCATCCCGTGCGTGCCAAGGTATTGATCGCCAGCAAGCTTCCGGTATGGAACATCCAGAAAACCGAAGATTTCGAGCGTATCTTTCAGGAGCAGCTCGGCAAGCTCCAGACTGATTATCTGGACGTCTATCTTGTGCACGGTCTCAGCAGCATCCACTGGGAAAAGATGAAACGGCTGGGCGTGCTGGAATTTATCAGCAAGCTCAAAGCGGACGGGCGGATACGCTCCATCGGATTTTCATTCCACGACGAGATCAAGGTTTTCAAGCAGATCGTCGACGCTTACGACTGGGACGTCACGCAGATTCAGTACAATTTTTACGACCAGGATTATCAGGCGGGACGCGAGGGGATGCGTTACGCGGCGGGGCGCGGCATCGGCATTATTATCATGGAAGCACTGCGCGGCGGAAAACTTGTGAACAGGATTCCCGATGAGGTGCAGAAGATATGGGACAGCGCCGATGTCAGGCGCACTCCCGCCGAATGGGGAATGCGCTGGGTATGGAATCACCAGGAACCGGATGTCGTACTGACAGGTTCGAGTTCGCTGGATCAGCTCAAGGAAAACATCGACATAATAAGGGACGCCGAGCCTGATTCGCTGACGGCGGAAGAACTGGCGCTGTTCGACCGCGCGCGCGCCTTCTACCGTTCAAAACTCAAGGTAGATTGCACGTCCTGCGCGTACTGTATGCCCTGCCCCGGCGGCGTTGATATTCCATCGAACCTCCAGTTGTACAACGAAACATTCCTGACCGGCGACAAGGAATTCAGCCCGTTTTTCTATAACAACCTGATGGATGAAAGCCAGCGCGGCTTTAACTGCACTGAATGCGGCGAGTGCATGGAAAAATGCCCGCAAAAAATCGACATAATAAAGGAACTCAAAGAAGCGGTGAAAACCCTGTCAGGGAAATAATGTGCAGGGGCGCGATTTATCGCGCCCGGACAAGGAACAAAATGGCGACACAACAGGAAATAGATACGGTAATCGCGGCGCTCAAGCGCAATCGTTACAACCCGGTAATGTGCGTGGAAAAAGCGGAGAACGCGATTCCGATCCTTCTCGAATGGATACCGCCCGGCGCTTCCATTGAAGGCGCGGGTTCCGCCTCCGTCATGCAGATCGGCATCCTTGACCGGCTCAGGGAACGCGGAAACAAATTCTCCGCTCCGGGCGCGGAACTTACGGAAACAGGCGCAACCCGCAAAAACGTACTGCTTGTCAGCAGCAACGCGGTCACCCTGGACGGAAAATTCGTCAACCTCGACGGCATGGGCAACCGCGTTACCGGGATGGTCTACGGCGTCGGGCGGGTCATTTTGCTGATCGGCGCCAATAAAATCGTCCGCGACGTTCCCGAGGCGCTTGAGCGCGTGCATAAAGTCATAGCGCCTTATCACTCAAAATGCCTCGGTATGAAAACGCCATGCTCGGCGACGGAAACCTGCGCGGACTGTGACAGCCCGCAGCGCATATGCAACATTACGACGATCATTTCGAAACGCCCTCCGTCGGTCGATTTTTCCGTAATTATCTCAAAGGAAGACATCGGACTCGGGTGGGATCCGGCCTGGCCGGAAGACCGGATCGAAAAGATAAAGACAGGCTACCGTACGGAAATAGAAAAATTTCTGGCGACGCTTCCGAAGCGGTAATTTTCGAACATTGAGGTTCTTGCAAAACCCCTGGGAGCGCGGACATCTTGTCCGCAAATCCTTAAAGAATGCGGACAGGATGTCCACGCTCCCGGCAAAACTGAATGTTATGCAAAAACCTCTATTATACGGGCTATAATATATGATTGGTTTTATTATTGACGCGATTGACGCGATTGACGCGGCGGCACGGCGGCCTGCAAGCTCCCGCGTGACCTGGTATAAACTATGAAAGACATCCTGATGCGCATTCTTGGCGCGCCATGGCGTTTCATTTTGAAGGCGTTGTCGGTAATCGAGGCCTACGCGAAACTAAGCGGCCGCGCGATTTCCGGAATTTTTACGCGCCCGGTTTATTTCAAGGAAATCATCCTGCAGATGGACCGCATCGGCGTCGGCTCGATCATCATCGTCACCCTGACCGGATTTTTTACCGGCGCCGTGCTGGCGATCCAGTCCGAAGGAGCCTTGCGCCGCTATGGCGCGGTCAGCATGACCGGGCAGCTCGTCGCTTTGACGCTCATACGCGAACTGGGACCGGTGCTTTCGGCGCTCATGCTGTCCGGAAGAATCGGCGCGGGCATCGCATCCGAACTTGGCTCGATGGTCGTTTCAGAGCAAATCAGCGCCATGCGCGCGCTCGGCACGGATCCGATACGGCGGCTTGTCACTCCGCGCCTGGTCGCGATGATTATAATGCTGCCGATCCTGACACTGGTATGCAACGCCGTCGGCATGATTGGAGGCTGGCTGATTGCGAGCACCAAACTGCTGATAAGCACAAGCCAATTCTGGTCGGACGCCATAAATACGCTTCAGCGTTCAGATATATTGGGGACTCTGATAAAACCGGTGGTTTTCGGCTTTATCATCGCAATGACGGGCTGCTACGCGGGCCTTCATACCGAAGGCGGAACGGAGGGCGTGGGAAAATCCACGACACACGCTGTTGTCAGTTCGTCCATTATCGTCATCGTGGCCGATTTTTTTCTGAACAATTTGCTGCTTTATCTGGCGCCGTTGATGAACTGAGAAATTTTTGATTTTTGATTGACGATTGTTGAAATGAGTAAAGATGATTGAATTTCGCGACGTGCATAAATCATTCGGCGACGAAGTAATCCTGAACGGCGTCAGTTTCTGTGTTGACCATGGTGAAACCAAAATCATTATGGGTGCCAGCGGTTCCGGAAAATCGACGATTCTGAAGCTGATTCTCGGCCTGATCCGTCCGGACTCGGGTGAAATAATCATTGACGGGCAGGATATAACAAAGCTGAGAGAGCGCGACATGGTTGACGTGCGGCGCGGCATAGGCATGGTCTTCCAGGAAGGCGCGCTCTTTGATTCGCTGAACGTGCGTGAAAACGTCGGCTATCGCCTTTACGAAGACGGCAAAATAAACGAAAACATGATAGAAGAAGCGGTGTTGCGCGAACTTAGTTTTGTCGGCCTCGAAGACGCCATCGACAAAATGCCGTCGCAACTGTCCGGCGGTATGAAGCGCAGGGTAGGGCTCGCCCGCGCGATCCTCGGGTCGCCGCGCGTGGTGCTGTACGATGAACCGACCGCGGGGCTGGATCCGGTGACTACGCGGACGATTATGGATCTTATGATACGCCTGCGCGACCTTGAGGACGTAACAAGCATTTTTGTCACGCACGACCTGCACGCCGCGTCAATCATGGCAAACGAATACGCAGTCGAGGAAGAAGACGGAAACGTGCGGTTTATGCCTGTAACGGATCCCGCCCGCCTGGCTCACAACAAATATATAATGCTGCAAGGGGGCGTTCTCTGTTTTGAAGGCGATTACCGGGAACTAATGAAATCGGAAATCCCGTATGTCAAAAAATTCGTAAGCAGATATTAGTATTGGCGACTTCCGCAAACCCCGAAATCAAGGCTTGCGACCGAGACAAAAGCTGTAGGGGCGAATAATTATTCGCCCCTAACCAAGGTAAATGAGCATTTTGTCGAGGGAGCGTAACGCAGATTTCGGGGTTTACGGAGGTCGCCTATTATACGAGGTAAAACCAAATGCCGCAGAAAAAGCAGGTTCGCCTGGCCGAATTTAAACTTGGAATATTCATTGTCGCAGCAACGATTCTGATTCTGGGCTTGATTCTTCAGCAAAGCTGGGGACTCAACTGGTTTTCGAAATCCGTACACGTCGTCACATATCTTACCGATGTAGGCGGCTTAAAATCGGGCGCGCCTGTCTGGCTTGCCGGGATCGAAATCGGCCGCGTCCGTTCCGTATCCATCATTAATCCCGAAAAATACGCCGGCAACGCGCAGATCTACCGACGCATTGAAGAAACTTTCGGGCGTATAGACGCCCTCGAATCGCTGTCGGAACGCTCCGCGGCCGAGGAAAGAGAACTTCGCGAGCTTCATGACGACGTCCGCAATTTAAAACTGAAGATTCGCATGGTGGAAGTGCTGTTCGAAATACATCCTGAATACCTCGACCGCATAGGCGTCGATTCGGAAGTCAGCATAGAATCCAGGGGATTGATAGGAGATTCGTTCATCGACATTTCACCGGGCGCCACCGGCGTCAAACCGCCGCGCCAGGGAGAATACTACGTTATCGAAAGCATGCAGAGCGCCGGATTCAGGGAAATCATGACCGGCGCGAACGACGTCATCGCTAATTTCGGTGTGCTTTCCGAACACTTCAAAGAGATTGCCCAGAAGATTACAGGCGATTCCATCACTTCCGGGATCACCAGCATTCTTGACGACGCTCAAAGTGCCGTAAATCTTGCCAACGGCACTTTCCGGCAGGCGACTTCCCTGCTCACCGCAATGCAGAGCGGCGAGGGAACAATCGGAAAACTTGTCGCCGACCCCACGCTCTACAACAGACTGGTCGAATCTCTGGAGCAATTCAACACGCTGGCGGAAAAAATACAGAGCGGCGATGGAACAATGGGCAAGTTTATCAACGATCCTTCGCTTTATGAATCGGCCAACGTGGCGCTTCAAAAAGCCGGAAACATCATCGCCAGGATCGAAAACGGAGATGGAACGCTCGGAAAGCTTTCCACGGACGAAGCCCTGTACGAACGAACCGCTGTCGCGCTTGACCGCTTCGCGTCTTTGACGGAAGCGATTAACAGCGGTGAGGGAACGCTCGGAAAACTGCTGAAGGACCCAAGCCTGTATAACAATCTCGATCAGTCCACGTCGGAAATTACAAAACTCCTTTACGACATACGCAAGGATCCTAAAAAGTTCCTTACTATAAAATTCAAGTTGTTTTAGGACTATGTGACATCTGAATATTGGATGGCGTAAAAATAGAATAAGAAGCGTGCCTTCCAGACACGCGTTCAAACGCCCTGAAGTAGCATATTAGCCCGCTATTATGGAGTCATCTTCCGCCTGTCCAGCAAGAGAAGCTGTAATGGTCATTTACGTGTAAATGAGAACTGATTGGATAAACAAAAAAGGGTTTTGAAAAAAATCATGTTACCGTATCGTTTTTCCAGTATCGCGACAGCGTTTTGTTTTGGATTGTTCTTTCTCGGCCTTCCTTTTTCCGTCGGACAGGATGTTCCCGCCGCTGAAAAAAAACCTGCGGCTGAAAACGCTTCCGAACCCGAACAGGCCGAACCGCTTCAAATAAAGCTGTCTGTAAACGAAGTCCGTCTTGACGTTGCTGTGCTGGATAGGAAAGGCAATCCGATTACGGATTTAACAGCCAGGGATTTCGAGGTTTTTCAGGACGGAAAGCGGCAGAAGGTTCTGTCAGGCGTTTACATTGACAGTCAATCGGACGCCGCGGCACGGCCCGCCCATGATCGAAACGAGCTCCCGAATCTTCCATCGCAGCCCGCGACGGAGCTGAAAAAGGAAGATGTCCGCCGGACCATTATGTTTGTTGCTGACGATTTTGCGATGAATTTTGAAAATGGTTATAACACCAAAATGGCTCTTCGCAATTTTGTGGAAAAACAGATGCAGCCGGGCGATCTGGTTTCCATTCTCCGTACCGATTACGGCAACAGCGCCCTGAATATGTTTTTTTCAGACAAACGCGAGGCGCTTGCGCGGATAAACGCCATGCCCGCGACAAAGGCGCAATTACCAACCGACCTGTTTTCCGGATTTGGAAATGTGTATTCAAAACTTAATCCCATCTATCAGGAGGCAAATAGAGATTTCGTGAGGAGGCTTTATGAAAGCCAAATGACAGTTCTTGCCTACAGTCTCCGCGCGCTGAAGAATATGCCGGGACGGAAAATCCTGATAATGATGATTCCTCAATCAATATATGAAGAGGTGAACCTGGAAGGGGCTTCCCGTTACCTTGCTTTATACAACAGGTTGGCGGATGAGGCTCTGCGGGCGGGCGTTGTTATCAACCTTCTGGATATGGACGGTCTTCACAACAAGCAATCGTCTTTAGATGTCGAGGGGTTAAAGAGGGCACGGGATATAAGTCCTGAAGAATTTCTTATTCTTTTAAGGTCACAAACGGCTACCCGACTGACCGACCCTTTCACGCCATTAAATCCCATGCCTGATAAAACCGGCGGCGTCGTCATTAAAAACAGCAATTTCTTTTTAGAGGGCATAGGCAAGGAAACCGAGAGTCTGATGAGGGGGTACTACCTTATTTCGTATGAACCGCCTCCGGACACGTTCGGAGCAAGCGGCAGGAAAGATGATTATCGCCGTTTAAAAGTCAGGGTGAAGCGCAGCGGGGCTAAAGTTTATACGCGGGATGGATTTTTCGGCAGACTTGAAAGCGAAGCGACCGCCGATACCCAAAAACAAAATCCATTGATGGAAACTATTTATTCGCCGTTTCAATCCGCCGAACTCAATGTCGATATCGCCTCGGGTTATGTAAAAGACGGCAAATCGGGATATTTCGTGCGGTCATGGATACATATTGACCCGCGGGATGTGAAAATTACCGAAACGGAAGACGGAAGGGCGCGGATTGATCTTGAAGCGGTGTGCGTGACATCCGACATCAATGGAAATATCGCGGACTCGAAACGCATGGAATTCAGCCTGACGGGATTCAACGTCAACTGGGTTCAGAAACACGGCATACGATTTTCCATGCTGCTTCCGGTGAAAAATCCAGGGTCTTACTACATACGTATTTCAGTTCAGGATAGGGAATCCGGCAAAATTGGTTCAGCATACCAGTTTCTTGAAATACCCGATCTGAAAAAGAAAGGTCTGGCGTTGTCGAACATTTTCATGATTACCAGCGCGGAAGACATGCAATGGATGAATTCGAAAGAGGATGCCGAAGAGGTGTTTTCCCCTGTGTTTCAGGAAGAGGAAGTGAGTAGTCCTGCGCTTCGAACCTATAAAAGCGGAGACAATCTGCAAATGCTGGCGATGCTTTATAACGCCGACGCAAAGGCGATAGAGCGTTCAGAAATAGAAATACAAACGATTCTTTACAAAGACGGCAAGGAATGGATGCGCAGCGAACCAAAACCGGTTGCCCGGAACAAAGAGGAAGATACGGACAGTATTCTGATTGTGAACAGATTAACATTGAGGACGCCTGGAGACTATGTAATGCAACTGTTGGCAACCGACAAAAAGAACAGCAAGGGTAATGAAAGCGCCGCCTCCCAAACCCTGAGCTTTACGATTGTATAATACAAATGAAGGAATTATCATGCGAATTGCAAAACGAACGGTAACGGCCTTATGTGCCATATTCTTATTAACGGCGGCTATTGCCTTTGCCGCGGCGGAAAAAATCACCGAAGTTGAAGGCATCACGGAATACCGTCTCGACAACGGTCTGCGCGTGCTGCTGTTTCCCGACCAGTCGAAACCGACCGTCATCGTCAATGTGACTTACCTCGTTGGTTCGCGCCATGAAAACTACGGCGAGACCGGCATGGCGCACCTTCTCGAACATCTTATGTTCAAGGGGACGAAAAACATTCCGGACATCGGCAAGGAATTCAACGGACGCGGTATGAGTTTCAACGGCACGACATCCGCTGACCGCACCAACTATTACGAGCGGTTCCAGGCCGGCGACGAAAACCTGGAATGGGCGCTTATGATGGAAGCCGAGCGAATGGTATCCGCAAAGGTGGCCAAAGAAGACCTCGACACGGAAATGACCGTGGTGCGCAACGAATACGAAATGGGAGAAAACTCTCCGTCAAACGTATTGGTCAAGCGCCTGCAGAGCATCGCCTGGGATTGGCACAACTACGGCAATTCAACCATCGGCAACCGTTCCGATATTGAAAATGTCGAGATCGAAAACCTGCAAGCCTTCTACCGCCGATACTACCAGCCGGATAACGCCGTGCTGCTGGTAGCGGGCAAATTCGACCCGGCAAAGACGCTTCAGCTTATCGACAAATATTTCGGTGCGATTCCAAAACCAACGCGCCGTTTGCCCAATCTCTGGACAGTCGAACCCACGCAGGACGGCGAACGCAGCTTTGTCGTGCGGCGCGTCGGCGACGTTCAGTTTGTGGCAGTGGCATACAAGACACCGTCGGCGCTGCATCCGGATTCCGACGCACTTAACTTCGCGAACTACATATTGACGGTTGCCCCGTCCGGCCGCCTGCATAAAGCGCTGGTTGAAACCGGCAAGGCCGTTCAGGTGTCAAGCGGACGTCTTGGCGGAGTCGACGGTTCGTTGCAGGCTTTTCTTGCCGTCGTAAAGCAGGGCGAGGCAATCGAGCCCGTGCGCGACGAGTTGATCAGTCTGGTTGAGGAATTCGCCGGCAATCCGCCGACCGAAGAAGAGATGGATCGCGCCCGGCGCAATTTCGCCAATTCCGCCGAACGCATGATGAACAACCACGAAAGCATCGGGTTGTCGCTCTCGGAATACGTTGCGCTGGGCGATTGGCGCATGTTCTTCCTCCAGCGCGACCGCCTCCAGAATGTCACCGCCGAGCAGGTGAAAGACGCCTCGTCGGCCTATTTTCGCCGCGACAACCGCACAGTCGGCATGTTCCTGCACGATGACAATCCGCGGCGCGCAGAGGTTCCGGCGGCGGCAAGCGCGGCGGAACAGTTGAAGAACTACCAGCCAAAACAGGCTATGGCGGAAGTGGAAGACTTTGACCCCACTCCTGAAAACATCGAACAGCGCGTGAAACGCCTTGAGATCAGAGGCATGAAGATCGCGCTGCTGCCGAAAAAGACGCGCGGCGAAATGGCGTACTTCGCGATGAGCCTGCCTTACGGCAATGTAGAAACCCTCTTCGGGCAGAGCTACGCGGCATCAATGGCAAGTTCCCTTTTGATGCGCGGCACAAGCCGTTATTCGCGCGAACAATTAAGCGACGAATTTTCCAAATTGAAAATGAACGGCGGGCCAAGCAGCTTTCAGACAACCCGCCAGAATATCGGCGCTGCGATCCGTCTGTCGGCGCATGTGCTGCGCGAGCCGTCTTTTCCGGCAAATGAATTTGAGCAGTTGAAAAAAATGATGCTTACCTCGTATGAAATGGCGTTGTCTGATCCGCCGTCAAAAGCTTCAGAGGCGCTGGCGCGGCATTTCAATATCTATCCAAAGGGCGATCCGCGCTATTCCGGGACTATTCAGGACACCCTGGACGGCGTCAACGCAGTCACACTGGAAGATGTCAGGCGTTTCCATAAAACTTTCTACGCGGCAAACCGCGCCATGTTCGCAATTGTGGGCGATTTCGATGAGGACGAGGTTCTTAAAGCGATAGAGGAATCGTTTGGCGGCTGGCGCAACGACGCTCCATGGGAACGCGTAATCAGCGACTACCGCGACATTACGGCGGAAACCATAACGATTGAAACGCCCGACAAGGAAAACGCCATCCTCGTCGCCCGCATAAATCTTGACGCAAACCAGGATGATCCCGACTACGCGGCGCTGTACCTTGCCGACCGCATATTGGGCGGCGGCATGGATTCCCGGCTCATGGGGCGTATCAGGGGAAAAGAAGGCTTGAGCTATTCCGTGGGTTCATCGGCGGGCGGCCCCATATTCGGGCGCGCGGGCAGTTGGACGATGCAGGCAATAGCCGCGCCGCAGAATATAGCGAAGGTTGAGGCAGCGTTGCGCGAGGAGTTGGAAAAGGCGCTAAGCGACGGTTTTACCGCCGAAGAGGTCGCCAAGGCAAAATCCGACTGGCGGCAGAGCTTCGCGCAGATACGCATACAGGACGCCCAGCTTGTAAGCCGCCTGCTTTCGCATCTTGACAGCGGCCGCACATTGCTCTCCTGGGACAAGGCTTTTGAGGAACGCATGCTCGCGCTCACACCGGAAGACATGCTTGCCGCGCTGCGCAAACATATCGACCCATCGAAGCTGACTATCGTAAAAGCGGGCGATTTCGCAAAAGGCGAGTAGGGATGCAGGGGCGTAGCGTGCTACGCCCTCCATTGCATGGGCGGTTTGTGAACCGCCCACGCAAATATTTGGACTATGCCCGGCAATATTAAGGTTCTTCTTCGGGTTGGGGGAGTGCCGGGGCCGGGACCGGGGTGGTGTCGCCGTAGGCCGTGTTATAGGCGCAGACCATGATGCACGCAGCAAGTGGGGCGGTGAATAAGACACCGACTAAACAGGCGATCGCGCCAAGCGAAGAAATGATGTTCGCGATAAACAGCGTCAGGACAAGCATCCAGAAGGGGCCTGTGGATATCCCTTCAACGAGTTTTTTCAAGGCGTCAACAAAGCTCATTTTTTTGAACACGATGAGCATCAACCCAATGCTCAGGAGCTCCCCCAGAATGAGCCCGGAAATTTGACCAAGGACGGGGATTAACATCAGGACGGCTCCAATGCAAAAACCCGCAAGTAAAAAAAGGAACGTGTTCAAGAAATAATCGAATCCCTTGAAGATGTCCCCGACCTTTGGTTTTTCAGGGTCGTTCTTTAGAAGCCGCTGGATGATGAGGAACACGCCCGCCACCATGGGTCCCGCCAGGATGAGGCACGAGAACAGTGTCAAAAGGGCTGCAACGAGGGTGACGAGAATGAGCAGCACCATGTTTCCCGGCGCCATGAACAGTTCCCACCCGCGCTTGATTTCGCTGCCAATATCAATCTTTGTCATCATAATTCTCCCTTTGCAATGCACGGCGAGGATGCCGCGCGCGTCAACCTTCTTTTCAGCCGCTCGCTATGTCTTATGTAAATCAAGCGGTCTCTGTAACCGTTGAAATCCGCTTGCGCCACACAAAAAATTAATTTTACCTCGGAATTTTGTATAATTAAAACGTTTTTTAAAACATGGAGATTTTATGATACGGACTATTGAGTGGACGGACGCGGGTATCGTCATGCTGGATCAGAAACGTCTGCCGACGGAGGAAATATATCACACATATACCGATTATGGAGGAGTAGCTGAAGCCATTCGTTCCATGATAATCCGGGGCGCCCCGGCTATAGGCGTCGCCGCCGCTATGGGACTGGCTCTCGGCGTGAAAAACGCGGCGGAAAAATCTCCTTCAATAGAAGAACTCGACCGTGAATTTGAAATTATGTGCCGCGTCATCGCCGCGACGCGCCCGACTGCGGTAAATCTCTTCTGGGCGGTTGCCCGCATGAAAGCCGTTTACGCGCGTTTGCGCCCGCAGGGTACGGAGGCGGTTCGAAACGCGCTTATTGATGAAGCGGCGGATACTTACCGGGAAGACATCGAAGCCAACCGGGCTATGGGCAAGGCCGGGCAGGAACTGATTCCCGACGGCGCCCGCGTTCTTACGCACTGCAACGCGGGCGCTCTCGCCACGGCCGGGTACGGCACTGCGCTTGGCGTTATCCGCGCCGCGGTCGAAGCCGGAAAGAAAATATCGGTTTTCGCGGACGAAACGCGGCCATGGCTGCAGGGCGCGCGTCTTACCGCCTGGGAACTTGCCCATGACGGCATACCGGTTACCGTAATTACGGATAACATGGCCGGCCATTTTATGAAAAAAGGGGAAATCGACTGCGTAATCACAGGCGCCGACCGCATTGCCGCCAATGGCGATGTCGCCAATAAAATCGGCACATATTCCGTCGCCGTGCTGGCGAAGGAAAACGGGATTCCTTTCTATGTCGCCGCGCCGGTTTCAACGTTTGATTTATCCATACCCGACGGCGGACATATTCCTATCGAGGAGCGAAATCAGGACGAAGTGCGCGTAATTCAGGGAATCGCCATTACGCCACAAGGCGTTCCAGCGGCCAATCCAGCGTTTGACGTAACGCCGGCACGTTATATCGGCGCGATAATCACTGAACGCGGCATCGTCCGCGCTCCGTATGAGGAATCACTGCGCGTAAAGACTTAGGAGATGTTCAGGTTGGTTGCGGGGACAGGATTTGAACCTGTGACCTTTGGGTTATGAGCCCAACGAGCTACCAGACTGCTCCACCCCGCGCCAAGTTGCGTCAATTAATGGGAAAAACTATAACAGCGCTATGCCGTTAAGTCAAGAGGTTCGTTTTTCCAACTGGTATCCGGCGCGCAGGTGCCCCTCCTGTTCCATTGTCCAGAAGTCAACCGCCGTATATCCCTTTTTAAAATAGCCGCTGAAAACCTGCCGCAGATTTCGCTGCCACTCTATGGCTGCGCCCAAATCCCTGTATTTAATTTCCGGAAGATTGTAAGGAACCTCGAACATAAAGATTTCCGCCTTGCAGTCCATTTTTATCGGCGACGAGACAAAGAGCCCGGGAGATGATTCACGCAACTGATTGATAATCGGAACGCGTTTTAATTCTTTGCGGAAATCATGGCGCGGCGGCCCGGCTTCAAGCCGCTTTACCACTTCGTTGTTTTCCAGATCCCAGACGGCTGTCATGCGGTCGGCGGGAAGCCCCCTGTCGAACTGATTTGACGCTTCGCCGTAGAGATTTTCTTCGTAAGCGTCAGCCTGAAACCCAAGTTTTCCGAGGAAAAAATATGAATGAAGCGGCTGCATTGGATCGAAAGCGCATGTGACGCGTGTGATTTTACGCTTCAGGGTTTCTTTGCGCAGGGCTGACTGCAGCTTGAAACCGATGTCGAAGTTTTTATACGCGGCTTTGGTCGCCAGCAGGCAGCAGTGTTGAACCGGCTTGCCGTTGCGCACTCCGAGTATGCTGAAAGTAAAACCGATCATGTCGCCCAGGCCGCTGTACGCGCCGAGCAAAATGCCTCCCGTGCGGTTTGCGGCGTCAAGCAGTGAGACGGGAATAAAATCCATATCTTTACGATGCCCCACAGCTTCCTGTTGAATTTCCATACAGGCTTTGTAGTCCGTCGGATTGCGAAACGGCCTCACCGCTATTTTTATTTCGTCTTTTCGCTTTTTTCTGCGAGCAGTCGTTGAAGTCATCGAATTTCCTTTTAATAAGAAATATCAATTATAAATCAAAGCTGCGTGACGGGATGTAATAAAATGCAGGAAAGATACATTTTTTTTCCAGGTTTCTTCCGACGGGGTTTTTCCGTTTTTAAGAATTTGCATAACTTCGTCGTTTACGAGAAGATCCCGCACCCGGTCGATCGCAAATTCCCTGGGATAAAGCTTGTGCAAAACTGAAATCATGGTCAGTCCGAGAACGACGGAATTCAGTTTTTCGGGGTCGGTGATAATGACGTTGACGCCGCCGCATCGGGCGTCTTTGTGCCTGCTGGCGTCCGGTGTGAAATATAAAGGGACGAATTCCACGCCCGGGACGCCGGCCTCGCGCAGCAGCCTGGTAAAACGATCCGGCTGAATCCACGGCGCGCCGACGTATTCAAAAGGCTTGTCCGTTCCGCGTCCCACGGATATGTTGGCCGATTCCAGAAGGCCGACGCCGGGATACAATATCGCCGCCGTTACGCTGCGCATATTCGGCGAAGGATTTACCCATGCCTGTTCCGTATCCCAGAACATATGCTCGCGCCGCCATCCTTTCATGGCGATTACCTCAAGTTTCGCGCCGATGCGTTTTTCCGCGTTGAAATACCGCGCGAGTTCCCCCGTCGTCATTCCGTGGCGTACCGGCATGGGCATATAGCCGGTAAAGGACGTTTTGTCGTCGTCGAGCATCGGGCCTTCGATTTTGATGCCGCCTATCGGATTAGGTCTGTCCAGCACATAAAACGGGATGCCCGCTTTTGCCGCCTCTTCCATTGCGTAGGCCATTGTTGTTATGTAGGTGTAAAACCGCGTGCCGATGTCCTGTATGTCAAATACCAGCGCGTCAATGCCGCGCAGCATTTCCGCCGTCGGCCGCCGTGTTTCGCCGTAGAGGCTGTGAACCGGAAGCCCTGTGGCCTTGTCCACGGACGAATTCACCTTTTCGTCCGCCGTGCCGCGTATGCCATGCTCCGGGCTGAAAAGAGCGGTCAGCTTGCAGATATCGGTTTTGAACAACAGGTCGATTGTGGAAACGCCGTCAACGGCAAGGCCCGTGTGATTTGTGATCAAGCCGACGCGTTTGCCTGCAAGCGGCGCGAATTTTTGTTCCCTAAGCACATCAATGCCATTAAGCACGCGTCCCGGAGTTTGGGCGTACAGCGGCGACAGCAACAGCAACGCTGCCGTGAAAAAAATATTTAAAAAACTTTTTCGGAAACGCTGATTAAATGTCTGCATTTCTGAGTTTCGATTCATTCGATACTCGTCTGCGTAACTGCTTTGTAGTCAGCATGATACATAAGATATTAAATGTGGCCGCGAAAGGTAAAAGTTTTTCGCAGCCACCGTGCAGCCGCCAACAAGCGTATTTTTGTAATGGAAATGCTGATTAATTGTCTGAGCGGGATGTTGAGGTTACGAGCACCGCGCAACGTAGGGGCGTAGCGTGCTACGCCCTGTATGCTCAGGCAATTAATCAGCGTTTCCTAATCCATTTTCTTCGTTTTCCAGATAAAAACAAAGTATAGCAAAGGTTTTTTTGAAGCAAAAGTTTTTACATCAATTGACCCGCGCGTTGTATTCGGAACAATCCTCCACCCCAGTATCCTGCCCCCGGCCGGCGCCCAAAATATCAAAAAGTTTCATAACACTTGAATACATGTCTGCCGAAATAGAAAAAGAAGCGTGCCTTTCAGGCACGCGTTCAAACGCCCTGAAGGGGCGTAGCATAACAGCCCAGGGTAAGGCGCAACGCGCCGCAGCCCTGGGTAGGCGGCGGCAACAACAATACAGCCGCCCTGTAAGGGCAAGGCAATATGGTTTTTCAAGACAAACTGATTTTGTTTTTAGAGGCATATCCAAATGAAAAAACTCATTATTTCCCTGGCAATATTTCTTACATTTTCGCCGATTTTGCGCGCGCAGATATGCAAAAACGTAATCACTGATGATAAATGGACGATTCACTGCGTTATTTCGACGATGTATAAACCCGGATTCCGAAGTCATCCACGACACAAGTGTCGCCAACACGACACGAAACCGGTAGACATACAGTCGCGAGTGTGTTTTTACTATATTGGCGCAAAGGTCGATTTAACATAGTGTT
>Ga0082212_10004398_pt1 | contig 19547 bp, 12 predicted proteins | sample TergutNt197P3_FD_71548 | JGI IMG/M metagenome (GOLD analysis project Ga0082212, IMG submission 71548) | Neocapritermes taracua P3 segment gut microbial communities from Petit-Saut dam, French Guiana - Nt197 P3 | ecosystem: Host-associated > Arthropoda: Insects > Digestive system > Gut ... | reverse complement strand
CTACTGATACTATGCAACAGCGCACTGTCTGCCTATAAAGGGCTGCGCGGTATGGTTTTTTTGTTGAGGGAATACCGGTGAAAAGGCCGGTAGCTGACCAGCGAACCAAAGGTTCGCGAACAACAAAAACCATGCCACGCAGCTCTGCAGCCGCGGCGCCCTCTGAATAGCTACTGATATTATGCAACAGCGCACGGGACGCCGGGGAAGCACACACGCCGCAGCGAAAATTCTAAACTATCCAGAAGCTTTAAGGTCAATCGTTTTTTGTGAATAATCCATGAACTGATAGCTTTGTTTTTTGCTCTTTGAAATTTATCAATTACAACGCGTCAAGTCGACAAAGATATCACCGAACAATTCGAAAAATCGTTCACAATTTGTTCACAAATGCATTATTGACTCTAAGGCGGCTTGAGGCATTACAGTCGGATTTGCCGCCTCATTTTTCCACTCCGCCGCCTCTATGCACCACCCCACTGTCCAACTTCACCACCCCACAGCTCCGTTCTCCACCCCGCTGTCCGGTTTCCCCACTCCCCTGTCCAGCTTATCCACACCCCTGTCCCTTTTCGCCACTCCGCCGCACCGTTCCCCACTCCGCCGCACCGTTCCCCACTCCCCTGCCCCTTTTCGCCACTCTCCTGCCCCTTTTCGCCACTCCCCGCCAATAATTATCATTTCAAGGAGGACAAAAGTCATGAACCCGCGAACACAGAAGAAAGCATACAAAACAGCCGCCCTCGCGATCGTTGCAGCGATTCTGCTCGCGCTTGTCCCGGTCGTTGGGGCTCCGCCCGCCGCAAGAGCAAGCGGGCCGGTCGGCGACACGATCTTCAACTACCCGTTCAACGCGCCCGGAGGATCGGATATCGAAGACTTGCTGTGGACGCGCGTCTTCGGCCACAGTGGTTACGACGCCGCGTACACGCCGTCGGCATCCGCAGGATACAACGGCGCAGCCACGCCCGGTCATATGATCGCGTCTGCAAACAGCATATCGTTTTACGGGTATGGGACGCAAAACTATATGGACTATGCGTTTACCGAGGGCGTTTACACCGCAAACCGGGGCGCCGCCTTCATCATGCGCCCCGTCCTGATGAACTTCCATTCTTTTCATGAGTCCGGGTATCTCTTCAACGGCAGGATCGAAGATGAAGACGGTCGCGAGTACTATACGGGATACGCGATCATACTCGGCTGCGAGAACGCGGCGGGTATGATGGAACGCGACGATTCAGCGCCGAACACCGCGTCTTTGAGCCTATATCATATAGACCGCGAGTTGTGGGACACGGAAACGTACGACCCGCAAAAAACCGGCTCGCGCGCGCTGATAGCGACCTTCATAACAGGCGTCACAGACGTAAACTCCGTTGACGGGGCGGCCTCCGCCCCGTACCGGGTAAGTGTGGAAACAGACCCCGCCACGCGCGCGTTTACTGTATATATCGACGGCGTACTGCGGGCGTCAGTCTCCGAACCGGACGTCCTGCCGGGCGGCGACGGATTCGGCTTTTTCACCGGTCACTACTCCCATGACTGCGATATACTCACCTGCATACGCTACGAGGACATTACAGTGAGCGTCGAGTATGAAGAAGCTCCGGCGACGGTAACGGTCGGCTTCGTCGACACTGACGGGGCCGCGATCCGCGCTCCGGAGACCGGGACCGGCCTGCCCGGGCAAAGATACCATATAGAGCAGCCTCTCAGTCTGACTGCGGGCGGCGACGTTTACTATCTCAGCCACAACAGCCTCGGTAAACCGATCTACGGCGAACTGCGCGGGTTTTACAGCGCCGCGCCGGGCGCAAACGACGTGACGCTCACATATGTGAGAAGCGGCGCCCCCTCTGCGCATCCCCCTGTAAAGGGCGCGCGCGCCGGCGGCGAATGGGACTGCGGCACGGCCGAAAGCCCCGTGCCTGTGGCGATCGGCAGCCTGATCGAATACGCGATCACGTCATACGCGGCGCCCGACATGGGACGGGCCGTCCTCGCGGGCGGCAACTCCGGCGGCAGCGGAGACACGTCCTGGCTGGGCCAGGGCCCCGCCGGGACGAACGTGCAAAAGTCGCAAGTCAGGACGGCGGCGTTTATCGATCTGCCGGGATATTACGCGAACATACAGGATTTTCTCGATAGTTTCGGCGGCCTCTGGGACGGCCGGCCAATAGAAAAAGCCTGGGACGCGACCGCCGCAGGCTGTATAAACCGCGTCTTCGCGTGGGCGACCGCCAACTCCGGGAGCGGATACGACCTTTATGTCGGAGGCTGCGGCGGAGTATCATCCGGCGCGGACGCCTCGCGCCTGTTTTACGGTTTCAGCAATCTCGATTCGATCGATTTCGACGGGTTTTATACAGACTGCGCGGCGAGCATGGAGTATATGTTCGGCAACTGCGGCGCTCTAAAGTCGCCGGACCTCTCAGGGTTCGACACGTCGAACGTTACGAACATGACCGGCATGTTCTACGGATGCGGCAGTCTGGACGCTATTGATCTCGGGAGTTTTGACACGTCGGGCGTTTTGAGCATGAGCTATATGTTTTACAGATGCGGCAATCTGACGGGGCTTGACCTTCTTAACTTCGACACATCAAATGTAACAGCCATGATGGACATGTTCTCAAACTGCTCAAAACTCGCTTCGCTTGATCTTTCAAGTTTCAACACATCGAATGTCGAAACCATGCGAAATATGTTTTATAACTGCAACAGTCTTGTCGCGATCGAGCTCTCCGGTTTCGACACCTCAAACGTCGCCGACATGAGGTCAATGTTCGCGGGGTGCGGGAGCCTTGAGTCACTGGAACTGGCAAATTTTGACACCTCAAGCGCCGTCGACATGCGGTCAATGTTTTACGGGTGCAGCAGACTCGTATCGCTTGATCTGAGAAGCTTCGACACGTCCGGCGTGACAAGTATGCTCTCCATGTTTGAAAACTGCTTCAGCCTTGAATCACTGGAGCTTTCAAGTTTCGACACGTCCGGCGTGACTGAAATGCAGAACATGTTCGCAGGATGCGGCAGCCTTGAGTCGCTTAACGTCGCCTGCTTCGATACGTCGGGCGTGACCGACATGAGCTTTATGTTCTCGCTGTGCGGCAGCCTGGAAACGCTTAATCTTTCGCGTTTTGTCACATCGAGTGTAACGAACATGTCCGGCATGTTCTCGGGCTGCGGCAGTCTGAAGGCCCTGAACCTTGCGGCCTTCGATACGTCGGGCGTCGTAAACATGAGCTCGATGTTCTCCGACTGCGGCAGCCTTGAGTCGCTCAACCTTACCAGCTTCGACGATGCAAATGTCATAAACATGAGCGGCATGTTCTCGGGCTGCCCGAAACTGCCCATGGTACCTCACCCGCTCGAAACGCCGCGCATACCCGCGTCGCCTGAGCCGCACGCGGCGCCGGCGGAGCCCGTGATCGAAGCGGCTGAGGATTGGAAAGACTTTTTCAGGACGCCGGAGACTCCGGCCGCGTGGAGCACGACGCTGAAGGGCCCGTCTATCGTCGTCGACGACATCCCGCCCGGGCTGATAATTGATGAGCTGAGCATTACAGGCGCTAAGGGCTCAGCTTCGGGCGGCGCGATAACGTGGACCCGCGAAGGGCAGGTCATTACATGGAACATCCCGGAAGCCCTGCTGCCTGCGACAGTCGCGGTCACAGTCGAAGTCCCGGCCGGCGCGCGCGGCGCGGTCTTCACAAACGTAGCCTTCGCGGACGGAGTTGCATCCAACAGCACATATCACGAGCTGATCGGCGGATACGCAGTCACGGAAGAGTACTACCTGTTCACGGGCGGCGTCGGCGACGCGGGCGCCGTCACGGAACTTGACGGCAGCTCGACTGCATGCGTCGCGGCGGGCGCCCCGTACTCATTGCGCGGCAGCACGGGAACTCTGTACGGGTACGCGTATTACGGCTACAGGCTCGGCCGCGACGGCCCCGTGACAGAGGGCGCGCCGCCGGAAGACCTGTTCGCCGGCGCGACAAGCGGCCGCTACACCGTTGAGTTGTACTACATGGACGCCGCCGTCCCAGCCGTGAATGTGATCATCCATTTTCTTGACGGCGAAGGGAACGAACTTCGTCCCGCCGTGACGGAAACAGTCTCCGCCGCAATGGACTATTACATGCCTGCGCGCCACATGGACAGTTTCAGTGCCGGCGGAAAGACGTGGACGTTTTACGATCACGCGTTCACAGCGCCCATGAGCCCGCCTCCCGCGCCCGGCGAAGTCCCGAACCGCCCGGACGGGCCGCGGCCCGCGTTTCCGGAAATCGCGCTCTCGGAAGCAGCGCTTGCGGGAGCGGATCTGGAAATCGCGCTGTATTTCATCGCGGACGTCAAGGTCGTGACAGTACGATTCGCGGAACAGGGCAACCCGTCGCATATACTGCGAGGCGACGAGGTATATTTCTTCTATGACACGCTCGACCTGACCGCGCAAACGCGTTCCGACGGCCTTTCTCTGACGGCGGATATCGATCTGAGCGCGCGGCTCGGCAAAGTATATGAGTACAAGTCCGGCGTCCTCGGGACCTGCGACGCGTCCGGTGTCGCGACGCTGCTGTTTGCGGCAGTACAAGCGGAGGAAGACGATTTTTCCGGGCAGCCGCCCCCCGAAGGAGGCGGCAACGGTAATGGTAATGGTAACGGTAATGGTAACAATAACGGAAATGGAGGTGGAAGCGGCAACGGGAGCGGAGGCGGAAGCGAAGCCCCGGAAACGCGAAATGTTATGATCAAAGACAGCCACAATGACGGGAACGACGGTTCGGGCGATTACAAGCCGGGCGACGCGGTCACGATAAAGGCGGGAGTCAGGCAGGGGTACGTATTCAAGGGATGGCGAGTCGATAAAGGCGGCGTGACATTCGTCAATGAAGGAAACGGCTCGGCTGTGTTTACGATGCCCGAAGAAGACGTCGAAATCACAGCGCTCTGGGAGAGAGAAACGGGAGAGGGCGGGTTTGAGATATCGGACGACGATATTCCGCTGAACCCGTTCACAGACGACCATGTCGCGTACATCATCGGATACCCGGAAGGAGACGTCCGGCCCGAACGGGACATAACGCGAGCGGAGGTCGTGACAGTATTCTTCAGGCTGCTGAAGGACGACGTCCGCTCGGATAATTGGGCGCAGGATAACCCCTTCTACGACGTGCGCCCGGGCAACTGGTACAACAACGCCGTATCGGTGATGAGCGGCATGGGCGTCATAAACGGTTACTCCGACGGAACGTTCCGGCCCGACGGCGCGATCACGAGGGCGGAAATGGCGGAGATAGCCGCAAGGTTCGCGCGGATGATGGGGATGAGAGAAAGAAACAGCGTGAGCTTCAGCGATATTGCCGGACACTGGGCCTCGGACGCGATCTGTTTCGCAGCTGCAGTCGGCTGGATCGCGGGCTACCCCGACGGCGCATATAAGCCTGACGCGCACATAACCAGGGCGGAGTTTATGACGATGGTGAACAGGATGCTGGAGCGGGTTCCGCACTGCGCGGACGATCTGCTGACGGACGAGATGACTGTCTGGGCGGACAACGCCGACCCGGACGCGTGGTACTATCTGGCGGTGCAGGAGGCGACGAACTCGCACGAGTCCGACTATATCGGCGATTACGTGCCCGGCCTGGACTTCCGCTATGAGCGCTGGGAGGAGATGACGAACAACCGCGACTGGCAGGAACTCGAAAGAGTATGGACTAACGCCGGCTACGCCTCATCGCATTAGGCTCGCGTTTGTCTCGCGCTAAACCGGTTTATTAAGTCAGTCCGGTTTCGTAGGCTGGGCCGGCTCTGTGAATCAGACCGCTCCCATAGAACAAAGCGCCGCATTGCGGCGCTTTGCCTTTTTAATCTTAGCCTATATCAACGGCTTTGTATATCTTGCAGAGCAGCGCGCGCATAGGCCACCCGCCGGTGACCGGATCGAACAGATCCGGATCGTCCGCGGGCGTCAGCACATTGCAGTTGGATTCCCAAAGCCCGCCAAGCCAGGGTTCCCTGTGCGGCAGCTCGGGATACCACCAATGGCTCTGCACGTTGATGACGCGCGGGTCGATCTCATCCGCGACACGGGCGCGCTGACGTATGACGCCTTTGGGCGTTTCCACGAAGACCCAGTCGCCGTCCGCGATCCCGTGCTTTTCCGCCGTATCGGGGTGGATATCCATGATCGGCCACGGGTATTGCTCGCGCGTCCCGAGCCCCGGCTGCCTGTTCTCCGAATGGAACATCGGCCGGAAGTTGCCGCCCGTAATAAGAATGTACGGGTACTCTGCCGCGAGTTCGGGCGTCGAATACGGGCTGATCGGCGGTTCCTCGAAATACGGCAGCGGGTCGTAGCCCAGCTTCTCAAGTATGTTCGAATATAGTTCGACTTTTCCGGAAACTGTCGCGAACCCGGTCGGTTTGCCGGTCCGCGGGTTTATCTTATCGTATGTCCATTTTTCGTCGCTCTTGACGGTATAGACCTTTGTAGCGGCCTCCTTGAACGTCAGCCCTATCGGCCTAAGGCGATAGTCAGCAAGGTCCTCCTCACTGCTCCACGGGAAGCGCTCTCCGAATCCCAGCCGCTCGGCAAGTCCCTTCCACAGCAGATACTCCTCGCGGCGCTCCCCTACGGGGTCGGCCGCCTGCTCCGCGACCCGCATCATGGGCGAAAAATCCTCATGCGTCTCGCACATCGGCTTTTCAAGCTTACTGGCGGCCGGCAGCACGTAGTCGGCGAGCATAGCCGTCGGCGTCATGACAAGTTCGCTGACTACGGAAAGCTCGAGGTTCGGGCTCTTGAGCGCCTTGTAGACAAGCTTTGTGTCGCCTGCGTTTAAAAGCGGGTTGCTGCCCCACGTTATGTTTGCCGTGATCGGGTACGGGTCTTTATCAAGGATAGCTTTCCATATGAGCGGCTGCACCGAGAGGAAACTGTGCGCGCTTTGCGGCAGCGGCACACCATATGTATTTTCATATATCGGCGCGATAAGCTCATAACTCGGCCACGTCATCAGCCTGAACCGGTCCGAGCCTATCTGTTTCTTGCGCTGCTCAACAGGCAGAGCTTCCGTCATCTGCAGCATGGAGTCGCGCACGGCGTATTTTCCGTCAATAATCGGCCCCGGGCCTTCCACGACCTCGCCGCCCCCGGCGCCCAGGTTCCCCGTAAGCGCGCGCAGGCATATCCTCGCCTGTTCGACGCGGATGGCGTTGCGCCCCAGCATATCGGTGGAAGACGCGTCTTTGAGTTCGGCGGGGAATGTCGTCGCGTACATCCGCGCGGACTCAACGATCTGCTCCTTCGGTATCCATGTGATCCCGCTGACCTTCTCCGGCGAATATTCTGCAGCGCGCGCCTTCAACTCTTCGAAACCGTACGTCCAGTTTTTGACGAAATCTTTATCGTAAAGCTCTTCGCTGATTATGATGTTGATCCAGCCCATGAGCAGCGCCGTGTCCGTGCCCGGCCTTATCCGGAGCCACATGTCCACGTCGTCGCCGATAGACGTCCTCCTTGGATCAATAAGGATGATTTTTGTCCTGCCCTCGTCCCGGGCTTTTTTCAGGCGGTTCCACGCGAGCGGCGCCGTATGCCCTATCGCGGACCCGTGGATGACGGCGCATTTCGGTTCGGACATATGCCGCCCGCCCTGCACCGTGCCGAGGACCGCCAGTGTGAGCGCCGTAGCGTTGCACCGGCAGATCGTACCCGCGCAGCCGATGTTGGACGGGTTGCCGAACAGGTTGAGAAACCTTGTCCTGATCCCGTATATATCGCTGCGGTACGTACCTTCCGTGATCGCAAGCGTTTCCGGGCCGTATTTGTCCTTCAGCTCCTGAAGTTTCGAGGCGATCTCGTCGAGCGCCCTGTCCCAGGAGATCTCCTCCCATTTGCCCTCGCCGCGCTCGCCGACCCGCTTCAGAGGTTTTTTAAGTTGGTAGTCGCTGTAGAGCCACTTAACGTGGTGCGGCAGCCGGTCCGGGCAGCCTTTGTTCGGCGACGGATAATCCGGGTTCGGCCGCAGCCGGACAAGCTTCCCGTTCTCCCGCTCCGCGATGAGCCCGCAATACATCTTGCAGCCCGGCGACGCCCAGCAGACGACTTCCCTTGTATCCTTCTCCGGCTCTTTCATGACTTCACCCGTCCTTTATGTCTTTCTCCGGTTATATCAGCGTTCACACGTTCCCGGTCTTTCTCCGGTTTTTTTGCATCGCTTGCCCGTTCCCGGTCCTTCTCCGGTTCTTTCATTCTCAAACCTCAAACTTATCCGCGTCCCTTACCATCGTATATCCGGGCGAAAACGTTACGAAGAAATGGAATATCGGGCGGTCGACGCGATTTATGTACAATGGGACGTGCCTGATCCCGGCCGGCAGGTACAGGCATGAGCTCTTCGTCAGGATATGCTGCTCGCCTTCGATGTATATCTCCACCTCGCCGCAAAGGTCGGACGGGTCGTCGGGGTTCGAGCCAAGGAAGCCGAGTATCTCGTTTACCTCATGGGAATGCGGCTTGCCCAGTTCGCTCACCCCGTCGGCGGCTTCCCGCGCCTTCTGTATATCGCGGTCGGCATGTACGATCCATGTCGTATTCATGGAGAACCCGCCGCCGGGAGCAGCTTTATCGTCGAGCCACAGCACCCTCCGGCGCCCGATCTCGTGATAATCCTGAGTAAACTCGGGAGTGGTCAGAAAAGGCGGCAGGATACTCTCCTGAATGATATACTTCCCATACTCCCCTTCATTATTCATGCACATTATATATACCTCCAAATCTCGTTATTGTCCTGAAATTCTCATCTGCGCTTCTGTTGTACAGGAGCGTAGGAAACCACCAGTCGTAAAGCCGTTATTCCCGTAAAAAAACCGGCGCGGTTTAGCCTGCCGCGCCGGTTTTTCAGGTTTCTAGCCTGTGTATGTCGCGTTGCGGAACGCCTGCTGCGTATCCGGGCGGATCGTTACGCCGGTCAGCCCGTTTGCGCAAATGGAGTACAATGGATCCAGATAGATGCCTACCATCGGGACTTCACTGGCCAGCGTCGAACTTATCTCCCTGGCAAGCGAATGAAGCTGCGTGTTGTCGGAAGACGTGCGCATAAGGTTGACGATCTCCTGGACGCGCTGATTGCTGTAACGCGAGATGTTGCGCGATCCGATCAGCGAGATGTCAAACCTGTCGAGATCGGTGAACGGGTGGCCGTTGCGGTTGGTTTGCGCCGTCCAAGCCATCTGGAAATCACCAGGGCCCTCTCTGGACAGATATACGCTGAACTCCACCAGATCAAGCGTCATTTCAACGCCTATCGTCCTGAGAGACGCCTGATACAGTTCAACCGCAGGATCGGGGAAGAAGTATGTAACGGAGAATCTCAGCGGGTTTGATTCGTCGTAACCCTCGGCGGCAAGCATCTGCTTGGCAAGGTCCAGGTCATACTGAAGATAACCCGCGTCCTCAACATACCACTCGGGATAGCCGGCAAGCATAAAGCCGGCGGCGGGAGGCCTGCCGCCCAGGAGCGCGCACATAGAATCGCGGTCCATCGCGTGCGCCAGTGCCCTGCGGATATTGACATTGCTGAATATCTCGTCTTCGCAGTTGAAGCTGAACCCGCGTACCCTGACGCTTTGGACCCGGCGCACTGTCACGTCGTTGTTCGCGTCCGCCAGGCCTACTTCCATCGCCGTTACGAGGGCGGCGTACTGGATCTGGCCTGTCTCGGCGGCAATGTATCTTGCGGAGTCTTCCGGGATACCGATGTATGTGATCCTGCTGATCTGCGGTTTGTCAAACGGATAGCCGTCCCATGTCTCAAGGACGACGCGCGTGCCGGGAATAAACTCGGCGACCCTGTACGGGCCCGTGCCTACCGGCCTGAGGAACACGGCGTCGTCTCCGCCTGCTTCGATATACGCTTTGTTCACTATCAGCACTTTGTCGACGATCTTCGAGAATGTCGTCACATTCGGTTCCGTGATCACTATGGTAAGAACATTACCTTCGTATGTCGCGCTGGCGACAAAGTTTCCGATCTCGGCCACTTTCGGGATATCCTTCATGCGCAGGACCGAGTAGACTACGTCGTCCATTGTGAGCGGGTCGCCGTTATGGAACACATAGTTCAAGTTGATTTCGAACTCGTACGTTATGTCGTTGACCATCCTCCATGACGTGGCGATGCCCGGATAGTAGTTCATATCCTCTCCGGTCCACATCAGGTGGTCATAGACGTCCAGGGCGATCGACAAGCCGGGAGTGTTGTCTTCGGTGAGGGGGTCGAGCCCGTTCGGCACGACGTTGAACGCTACGGTGATCTCTACCGGGCTGCCGGACTGTCCGGGCGAGGCGGAACTCCCCGGAGTTGACGTACCCTCCGGCGGGTTGGAGCCGTCCGGCGCGGTTTGCGTGTTGTCGGTCTTGTTGCACGCCGTTACGCAAAACACGAGCGCGAGGACAAGCAGGAGCGCGAATACTCTTCTTTTGTTCATCTTTGTACCATCCTTTATAATAAAATTATTTTCCACTTTAACAGGCACCTGAAAAGGCTGCGATATTTTCGACTTAATAATAGACGTAATACAAGTTTTTGTCAATAGAAATTGCGCAAACCCGGTCGGCTGTGGTATGCTACGTGTTCAGGGGGCAGCCTGTTTGCAGACTGTGAATCGTAACTACGATTTATCGATTATCGGAGGAATACAAGCAAAATGATTGAGCTAAACGGAAAATACAACACAGCGAAAGTGTTTACAGATACCGCCGAGCCGAGCGCGATCACGCAGATAGCGCATCTGCTGGATCAGGAGTTTATCGCCGGCAGCAAGATCCGCGTCATGCCCGACGCGCACGCCGGTATGGGCTGCACTATCGGCACGACCATGACGATAACCGACAAGATCGTGCCGAACCTTGTCGGTGTGGATATCGGCTGCGGCATGGAGACCGTAGCACTCAAAGACAAACACATAGAACTCGGACAGCTTGACAAGGCAATCCACCAATATATACCATCCGGCTTCGACGTCCGCTCGACGCGGCATCATTTCAATGACGAGATCCATCTGGAAACCCTGCGCTGCGCTGGGCATGTAAATCTAGACCGCGCCGCGCTGTCAATAGGCACATTGGGCGGCGGGAATCACTTTATTGAGCTTGATAAAGACGATGAAGGCCGGCTTTATCTCGTTGTTCATTCGGGGAGCCGGAACCTTGGCAAACAAGTCTGCGATTTTTATCAGAATGCCGCCGCCGATAACCTGAACCGTTCAGGCAAAGGCGCGGATAGGGTCCTTGCCTATCTGGACGGAACCTCATTCCACGACTATCTGTTCGACATGGCTATGATCCAGTATTATGCCGACTTGAACCGTAAGGCTATCGTAAAGGAACTGGAAAAGAGGGTAAAATTTAAGATTGTCGAGCAATTTACGACAATCCACAACTACATAGACCTCGGTAATATGATACTGCGAAAGGGCGCAATATCGGCGAAAAAAGGCGAGCGTGTGTTGATACCTATGAACATGCGGGACGGCAGCCTTATTTGCATTGGCAAGGGCAACGAGGACTGGAACTATTCGGCTCCGCATGGCGCCGGACGCATTATGTCCCGTACCGCCGCGAAGCAAAATATCACACTGTCGCAGTATGAAAAAGCGATGAAGGGCATCTATTCGTCGACAGTGAACCGCAGCACCCTCGACGAAGCGCCGTTTGCCTACAAGCCTATGGAAGAGATCATCGCCAACATCGGGGACACGGTGGATATCGTAAAAACGATCAAACCGTTATACAATTTCAAAGCGGCGGAGTGAGCCGGATCGGCGAATTGGAACGGCGAATACTTAGCGAGTTTTATGATCGTCTTAATTAGCGACAATAATAATGATGGGGTGTAGCTATGTTTAAAATCATTTCTGACCGCGAAGCGGCAGGCATTATCAAAAATGGAGATTGCATTGCCATCAATTCATTTCTGGCACTATCCAATCCCGAAGCGCTCCATAACGCTTTATATGAACGGTTTATCGAAACAGGTTTCCCAAATAATCTGCGTCTGTTTTGCGCGGCGGGGTTTGGCGTATGGGACGAAAACCGTTATGCCGACCGCTATATTAAAGCGGGTGCAGTGCGCGAAATCATAGCTGGGCATTACAACAGTATGCCCGCCGCCATTCAAATGGCGCTTGCGGGAGAGATTGAAGCGTACTGTCTGCCGTTGGGCGTATTATCCCATACCATACGCGCCGCCGCAGCAGGCCGGGACTGGCATTTAAGCGAGGTTGGAATCGGCATTTACGCCGACCCCCGCGTGGACACTTACGCGCTGAATGATATATCAAAAAAAGAGCTTGTTGCTGTGCGCGAAATGGAGGGCAGGGAGTATCTTCTGTATCAAACCCCCAGAATTGATATTGCATTTATCAAAGGCACGACCGTTGACCCGAACGGCAACATATCCTTTGAGAAGGAATACCTGACTGTGGACGCTCTGGCGCTGGCCCAAGCTACCAAGCGCAACGGCGGCAAGGTAATCGTTCAGGTAGAGCGGGTGAGCCATCAATTTTCCCGCCCGCGCAATGTGATTGTTCCGGGACTTTTAGTAGACGCCGTTGTTGTGTGCGAGCCACAGACTGATGAGAAAGAGTATAATCCCGCATTGTCCGGTGATATGCACGTTCCGGCGTCGCATATGGATTATTTTGTAACCAAGCTGTCAACCACCATAAACAAAAAAGCAAACGGCGACCATACCGCCGACATCATTGGTGAACGCGCCGCCAAAGAACTGCGCCCCGGCCAGATTGTTAACATCGGTATCGGCATCCCCGAAACAGTGGGGAAACACGCCTCCAGGCAAGGTATCCTGAAAGACATCCATATCACAGTGGAGGCAGGCGGTGTGGGCGGACTTCCCGCGCCGGGTGTGGCGTTCGGCGCAACCATCGGCGCGGACATGATCTGCGATATGGCAACGCAGTTTGACTTCTACGACGGCGGCGGTTTAGACATTTGCTTTTTGGGTGGTTTGGAAGCCGATATGCAGGGCAATGTGAACGCGCACAAACTGCCCGGCGGTTATGCCGGGATTGGGGGGTTTGCCAACATAACCCATGCCACCAAGACGATTGTGTTCTGCATGAGCTTCAATACAAAAGGGCTTGTGGCATTGGACGAAAACGGTAAAATCCTCGTTGCGAAGGAAGGTTCCATACCAAAATTCAAAAAGGAAATCTCAGCCATCAGCTTTTCAGGCAAAAACGCTCTAAAACGCGGTCAGCGGGTGTTGTATATCACCGAGCGATGCGTGTTTGAGTTGACCGAAAAGGGTCTGGCCTTGAAAGAGGTATACCCCGGCATTGATGAAACTCGGCAAATCCGGGGGATGTTGGATTTTTATGTTGAAAGGAAATCATAATTGCTCAGGAACAGATATTTCATCTTCCATATCAACAAAAGGTATTGGGGCAGCCAAGCTGTTCATGGAATATTTTTTGGAATATGTATGCGCACCAGTTCCTTTGTACCCGTAAATTGTTAGTTCAGGGCAACCCGCGAAAGCGTGTGTCCTCCTATCCATTTCCAACTTCTCGGGGCGACCGATAATATCTACCCAATCAACCAGCGTCACACTTCTTGGAATAACGGCTTTTTCTAATTTTTTACAACCGTAAAAAGCACTGTTGCCGATGGTCAGCATACCTTCTTCAATAATAACCTCGGTCAACTCCACGCATCCTTGAAATGTGCCTACACCGTCGCTTGAACCCGTTGTATTGTATAACTTCTTTACATTTCCGGGAATAGTTAACTGCGCAAGACTCGTGCAGTTTGCAAAAACACCGTAACCAAGCTCAGGGAGGCCTTTCCCAATCGTAAGTTTTGTCGCGTTTTGACATTTATGAAAAGCAAAACCTCCTATACTGGTTACACCGTCCGGTATGTTTATTTCCGATAAACTACTGCAACCTTCGAATGCGTTCATTCCGATAGATTGCAAGTTATCTGGAAATGTGACTTGCGAAAGCTTCACACATTTTTTGAACGCCCCCGAACCGATAAAAGTTAAGTTATTTGAAAACTCGATACTCTTTAGATTTATGCAATTTCCAAACGCGCCGTTATTGATGTCGGTTATGCTGTCGGGGAGTGTAACTGATGCTAATTCTTTAAACCCATTGAAAGCGTTTTCTCCTATCAACTGTACGGGAAACCCATCCACCTCTGCAGGGAGTATTATCTCAGATGCGATCTTGCTACCTTTAACTACTTTCATGATAGACTTTTTCTTTATCAACTCATACTTGACCCCGTTGATTAGATATTTTTTACCAAACATAAAACTCCACCTTCTTTTATTATATAAATAACGTCACAGATCTACTGCAATACCAACTTACGCAGTATATAACCTATGTGCGTCAAGTTTATCATATCGCTTGCCAATTCTCAACACAATTCTATTAACCCACAGTGTCAAGCCTCCTTGCGGTACGACGTCGCCGTAAAGGGGCTTTTCAAATATGCAAACAAATTAGCAACAAGAAAAGAAGGAAAATCAGCGGCTATATCGAAAAGACTGTCTTGTCAGCACACGTTTGTGCAGGCGCCAGATAAAGTGTGATAATGCAGAAGTATCACAATTTTTATGGTGTAATATTTGTGATATTTCTTGACTTTCGTCTTTTTTACAGTTACACTAGCACACGGGGGTACAATCGATGGAAAGAATGCTGATGCAAGACATGATAAAGTGGAAAGACGATCCGGATAAAAAGCCGCTTGTCGTACAAGGGGTGAGGCAATGCGGTAAGACTTACCTGATAGAGGATTTCGCCGGGCGGTATTATAACGATGTTGTATATTACCGTTTCGATAAGGACGCTAAAGCCAGGGATTTCTTTGAGCAGGATCTCGACCCGGCGAGGATCGTCAAGGATATGGGGCTTGCCCGGGGAAAATCCATAAAACCCCATGAGACCCTGATCATATTTGACGAGATACAGGAATGCGGAAACGCTGTCACATCGCTTAAGTATTTTTTTGAGGACGCCCCTGAATACCACATCATTTCAGCAGGCTCCCTGCTGGGCGTCGCTATGAAAAAAGGGGCTTCATTCCCTGTTGGAAAAGTGGAATTCCTTACGCTGTTCCCAATGAGCTTTTACGAGTTCTTGTATGCCCAAAATGAAATGCTCGCGGAGGAGTTGAACAGGTGCTCCTTTGAAGACGGTCTCTGGAAAGCATTCAGAAACGAGTTGCTGGAAAAGTACAGAGACTACAACGCCATCGGAGGGATGCCCGAAGCTGTGCAGACTTGGCTTGATACCAAAAGCATTGAAGAAGTCGAAAAAAAGCAGGACGAGATATTGATCGGCTATCAAAAGGACTTCGTGAAGTATGCCGATACGAAAGATTACCCGAAGATTTCTGCGGTATGGCAGTCGATCCCGAGCCAACTGGGAAAAGAGAACCGCAAGTTCATTTTCAGCCAGGTGAAGAAGGGCTGGAGGGCAAAGGATTTGGAGGACGCGCTGATGTGGCTCGCCGGCGCGGGGCTGATATTTAAAGTGGAGCATATAGAAAAACCGAACTATCCAGTATCGTCCTATGCAGACCACACTTTTTTCAAACTATACATGTCCGATATAGGTTTGCTGAGGAGGCTCGCCGATCTGCCGTCTTCCATACTATTCGATGATAATCCCGCTTACAGGGAGTTCAAAGGCGCGATGGCGGAAAACTTCGTTGCCTGCGAACTAAAAAGGATGTACGGGAAGCATAAGGAAAAAAGCTTGTATTATTGGACAGCGGAGGGTTCCGCTAAAGCCGAAGTGGACTTCATCGTACAGGATGACAGCAAATACATCATCCCTATCGAGGTGAAAGCTGGAACAGCCAAGCGCGCTCGCTCGATAACACAGTATTGCATGAAATTCAATCCCGAAAAATCTGTACTTACGTCGCTTGATGAAATTACCGACAGGATCATCCCGCTTTATGCGTTCTGGAGGTTTAAGGACTGGATTAAAGAGGACGATGTGAACGCGCATTATGTTGATCCGCGCGATGCCATTCTTTAGACAGGCTCTTAACCTTTTTCCCAACAACCTCATCATTTATTCCATGTGGGAAGGGTATCTGGATGAAGGTAAACCGTATTCTGACTCTGAGAAAATTAGTTTCTTAAATAAGGCAAAAGCAAACGGCAGCATCCTAATACCTCTGCATACAAGCGGGCACGCCTACGAAGAGACTATCCTGAAAATATGCGGAACCCTAAAACCGGACGTAATTTTCCCGATCCACAGCGAGCGACCCGATAGATTTGAAGAACTGAAAAATGACAACAAAATAGCGGGAAGCATAAAGAGAATGGAACATAAAGAAACCGTGGAGATATAGGCGGCCCTAACCAAAAGAACAATATGGCGTGCCCAACCCTGATGACGCGAAAACTACTTGATCTAACATATTATAATTAAAGCGCAAGTCTAAAAAACCTGACGGCTTTGAACTTCGCGGAAACTAAAGTACGGGATATTTCTCCGCTCAAGGAGCTTGGCAGGGCGTCCCGTCGGATATGCTGCGGTGGTTTAATCCGTAAATTCCGCTACAATGTAACTATCAAGCGGGGGGCGCTGCCAAATGAGGCGGCGCACCCCGCCTTACTATTGTCCGTATGACCAATATCTCCTATGCTATGCTGTCGATAAGGAGAGTGAACAATATGAGCAAATCTATTGAGAACATGTTATTGAAGGTCACGCCGACACTCACACTTTATGCAGAGTTGCAAATAGCCTATGACTTTTTTAATAAAGCATTGTTTGATGGCATACTTCCCGAATGCGTGATAACCTTAGACAGAAAACGCAGACGTTGCATGGGATATTTTGCAAGGGACATGTTTAGTAACAATGCCGAAGAGATGAAAGATGAACTAGCGATGAACCCATCGTATATAGGACGAGAAAATCTGACGGAAACACTATCGACTCTGGTTCACGAAATGTGCCATGTATGGCAGCATCATTTCGGAGATAAAAAGAGTCGTTCGTCTTATCATAATAAAGAATGGGGAGCGCAAATGAAAAAAGTCGGCCTCATGCCATCCACCACCGGCAAACCGGGAGGCGCTGAAACCGGACGGCAAATGCATCACTACATGATTGATGGTGGCGTGTTTGAGATATGTTGCATGCGGCTATTAGCAGATGATTTTCACTTTTCATGGTTTGAGGCTAAACCTATTCAGATTAAAAATAGCAACGGCGCTGACAAGGAAAAAACAAAAAAACGCAAATACTCCTGTCGGGTTTGCGGCGCCGTTGTATGGGGCAAGGCTGATTTACATATCGTCTGCGGCAAATGCAGCTCCAATTACGAAATGGATTAATCAGTGGCGAAGTTAACGCAGAATATGTGACAAGAATTACTTCAAACTGTGATAGGAGTTGACGCTGTTATGAACTTGAAAATACATCGTGGAAACGGCTGTGTCGAATACAATCTGGTGGAGATCGCCACAGAAACCACAAAAATCATCCTCGATTGCGGGCGCAACCTGCCGCTCCTTGATAACAACCCGATAGAAGAAGCGATCAACGTCACCGGACTGACAAGCGGGGCAAGCGTTTATGACGCCGTAATCGTAACGCACCACTACGTCGACCATGGGGACTTCATCGAGCGTGTGAATGGCGATATTCCAATTTTCATGAACGCGGACACGAAAATCATACTCGACGTCGTAGCGGATTTTTCTGATTCGCCGCTGCCGCGCGTGGACAAGTTTCTGGAACACGGCCGTTCCGAGAAAATCGGCGATATCAGCGTCCTGCCGATCAGTGTCGATCGTCGAGTAGCGGGAAAAATGATTCTGCTTATTGAAGCGGGCGGAAAAAAACTCCTGTATACAAGCGGATACAGCTACATCGACCCCGCCTATTACGCGATGATAGGCACAGTCGACGCTATACTTGGAGAGGTGTTCCATGTCGGCGATACAGATGATGATGTCAATAACTTATGTAATTCTGAGGAGTACACAGCGGAACTCATACGGCGTTCCGACAAGCATGTATTCGTCCTTTGCTCTGTGACTGATATCGATTGGATCAAACATATCGAGAGGGCCTGCCGGAAAAGTGGGCGTAATATGGCGCTTGACCCGTTTATGAAATCGATCCTTGAAAAACTGACGACGCCAATGATTGTCGATCCGTTCGGCTTTGTCCCGTATATCGACGTCGAAAGGACTCCGCGTGTTGACAAACACCTCATATGCAACAGGGACATGGATTTTTATGGTATTGATAATTTCTCAAGCGCGGAAAATGCGGCGCGGATGACGAACCTCGTTTTTATGCTAAGGCCCAACATGGGCGGGTTTTTGAGGCGGTTCAATGAGTTGTACCCGTTAGCGGGGTCGACGCTGATATCCTGTATGTGGGGCGGTTACTGCAGCGTAGAGCTGACAGAGGATTTCATAGATCTGTGCTGCTCGCTGGGTATGGAAGAGGAACCCTTAACACCCAGTGACTATCCGTATAGAAAGCAATTTGAAGCCGCGATAGAACAATTGAAACCGAAAACGCTGATTTCGGTCCAACGTATCGGCATGGTGGCTAGTGAAAGCCACGGCAAGACGATCAAAATATACAACAGTGACGCGGAGATTATGATATAAAACCGTGTCCCGCTGTAACACAACGGTAAAATGCGCGTAACCAAACCGTAAGGCAAACTACTTCTAATTTAGGATAGCTTTGTGTTATCGTATAGCGAAGCTTATCCACCCTGATAAGAGGCGTAGCGTGATAAATCACGCTACGCGAGGGAATGTGCCAATCGCTCCCCCTGCGGGGAACCGCGAGTTGATGCACAAAAGTCCATTCCTATCCATGGGCTGCTTGTGCCTTAGTGCGGTGAAAGGAATGGACTTATATATGAACATACCAATCAATGTTAATCAAACCCAACTGCTTGACGTGCTGCTTAATGTCGCGACTGTGCGCCCCGTGTTCATCTGGGGTGCGCCCGGGATCGGCAAATCGTCGATAGTTGAGCATTTCGCTGAAGAAGTCGGGCTGCCCTGCGTGTCGCTGCTCGGCAGCCAGCTCGCACCCGAGGATATCATCGGAGTGCCGCAGATCAGCGACGGAAAAAGCGCGTTCTGCCCGCCGCGAATGATAGCGAAAGACGAACCGTACTGCCTTTTCCTCGACGAGCTCAACGCATGCTCGCAGGAAGTACAAAAAGCGTTCTACAGCCTTATCCACGAGCGGCGCATTGGCGAGTACCACTTGCCGCAAGGCTCTATCGTCATCGGCGCCGGCAACAGGGCGCAGGATAACGCCATAGTGAAACCGATGTCCTCCGCGCTCATTAACCGCATGTTCCACGTCGAGCTTATAGCATCCCACCGCGACTGGCTGGATTGGGCTTACCAAAACAATATCCACCCATATGTGACCGAGTACATCGGCCTCAGGCCCGACCACCTCTGGCGCCAACCGCCAAAGAC
>Ga0082212_10004397_pt1 | contig 19548 bp, 10 predicted proteins | sample TergutNt197P3_FD_71548 | JGI IMG/M metagenome (GOLD analysis project Ga0082212, IMG submission 71548) | Neocapritermes taracua P3 segment gut microbial communities from Petit-Saut dam, French Guiana - Nt197 P3 | ecosystem: Host-associated > Arthropoda: Insects > Digestive system > Gut ... | reverse complement strand
ACCATCTCCCCTTCCACAGTCATCACCATGTCTACAAGCGGTCTGCCATTTTTTGAAACGAGTAAGAAGCCAATAATAAATGTGCCCACTGAATAAAGCTTCACCAATTATTATCGCTTCATTCACCTCTACTACAAAAGCCTTTTGTTATAGATACATAAAATCTAGTTTTCATTCCAAACATTTCAGTGAACATTCTCACACAAATGTTGGAGCTTATATTCTGCTTTGAAATACAAGTATTTGCCAAGTGCATTTGCTATGATTTGGTGCAGCTCAACGGTCTTCATGTTCATTTACTGCAGATGCAGACCCAGTTTTGCAAGGTTAATTACATTATACTACACTACAAAGCATATGGCATTTTTTCTTTTTATTGTCCCCAGTAAATTGCTGATCTGATGTTGCGAACATCTGGCTGTTTGGGAGGGTTACAAGTATCATAAGTTTCTTTGGATCACTTGAATGTCTTAAAGTTACTACTTTCCAATTATTATTCATTTCGTGACATTATTATTCATGAGAAATTTTAGATATAGTGCTACTTACATGCTCAGGAGTTGTACGCATATTTGAGCCTTTCTGATGTATTTCAATAATTAACTGTGCAACAATGAGCTCCATTAAGGCTTCTTTGAGGCATGTTTCCATTTCTAAACACTTTTAGCATATAGATTCCTTATTAATCCCTTCCTTACACGCCAAGTATTCAGGACTAGTATCAGTGTGAATTACTGTTACATCCAACACTGAAAGCAACCAAAAAAACCACTACTATCACTATGAACAACACATAACCTGTCACACACAGAACATTTTGCAACAAGAATTCAAAATGACTCAAGTACTGCTACTGATAATTTATTTGTGGGTAACAGTAGGCTAAATCAATCTTCTATATCTCCCACAATAAATTGTCTATCAGGATACGATGTGCAGTTAAATATATATATATATATATGCAACAACAAAAAAATTCTTTTGAAGCAGAGAGGCAGATTAATAAACAACGAACAAACTATGAACTTTCTGACTCTAGTAAAATAACAAACATGGGGATCTGCTTATAAATAAAAAGATCCTAAAAATATGTTTAATTCATTTCTATTCACTTTCTTAAACATTTTCCAGTTAAATACAAAAGTGTGAAAACAAGAATTGTGAAGAGCTTGGTGATTGGTACCCTGTCATGTGTGGGGAAATGAGTGATGAAAATGGCCTGACAAGTGCAATTCAGGAGATTGGTTTCTCTACCATGACTGTGCACCTCTTCACTCTGCTTTGTCTAAGCCCGACTTTTTGCCTCGGAATAAAATGACTGTTGTTACTTGCCCTCTATATTCATTTCACTTAGTGCCACATGACTTCTTATTTGTCCCAGAACTCAAGGTGGCATTAAAGGGAAGATGATGTCACAATGATTCAAGAAAAATTGGAGGATACTTCTGCGAGTTTCAAACAGTGCAGTTCACAAAACGCTTTGAATGATTGTGTGATCACTGCATTAACTGCCATTAATTATTGTCCTATTGCAGGGAAGCTCTTTAAATTTTGTAGCATATATGCATAGGATCTATGATATGAATTTTCATGAAAACCTTCCACTCATAGCTAAGAATCAAGAGAAAACATTATTTGGTCTTAATGTACAGTGCCCTTACAGTTCAAGTTTTCTTTGTTATGTATCCAGAATTATCAGTATCCTCATTTTAACCGTTGCGTCTGTGAATCATATTCTGATTAGGGTCTGTCCCTTTCAAGACTGTATTCCATTTTCCTGATGGTAGTTTCTGTATCGCTAAGCGACTTACATGTTCTGACAGCAGGTACATCTCCATGAGAATTTCCTGACAAAATTGTCTTGCTCATTCAGTCATGTTGTATTTAGTGCACATGTCAATAACACTTCTAAGAGGGGATGCATGTAATGAATATCTTTATTGTACTTTGTAATTCTTTACATTTACTACTTTTAGTTTGAACTGTATCGTGTTTTCGTGTAGTGAAATTCAAAGCACCCAAATTTATAGTCTGTCTATAATACAGGCTTATTAAGTATAACGTTACAGCCATCGCAGATAAACAGCATTGTATTGTATCACAGACTGTTTGTACAGGGACCTGCTGTACTGTGAATGCATACAGTTCAGATGTTGTATTACTTGTACCTCACAATTGTTTGTTAAAGGCATCTGTAATTCTGTTCTTCCACCTTACTGCAACACAAAGTAGCACACAGCGCTACTCTGGTTGGTTAAGCAGCCCATTTTACCCTAACTCCCTTTAAATGCGTGTTTACAAATACTAGGGTAACTCCAACCGATACCTGAACATCTGCCCATTTCCCAAAAGACCTGGCAATGAAATATGCTGTTCCATGACATCATGGATTGTCTTTTATCATCGAAATTTAATTATTAAACTTGTCAGTAAAGGTCCTCGATGATGACTCGAGGTGGCACAAGTCTGCATGAACCCACCTCAGGCTTCCAGCAACACAGACGTTAAGTCAGTCTAAATCAAGCATGGGGAATTCTTCTGAGACACACGAACTGATGCATTTTGTTGTACCCTACTGAACCCAAAACTAGGCACTAATGTAATTCAGCAAACACTGATGTGACCTAAACACAAGTCTCGTAGTGTTGGTAGCGACCATGTCGGGTGACTGAAAATTTTTTGCGTACCTGTACAGCAAAAGTTCGCCTTATCAAAATAACATGTTTGGACATATACTGGTCAAGCTACCCTTAGTTAGACTCGTAAAAATACGAAACACTACTGTGTTCAAAGGGTATGATGTATGTACAAGTATGTAAATGCAAGCTTCAGATCGTGTTAAAGCACACCAACATCGCTCACTGAACGCAATAGCGGTAAAACCAAGAACTGACCATTCGAGGCTATAAGTCTGAGCTAAAAATATATAACCACCACATTCGACAATAACGTCATCTAGCGGGGTATGTTTCAACTAACAAGTGTTCCGGTATTGTCGGATGTAGATTTTTGGGATCAATCGTAATGTTAACTGCAACCTACAATTGTTGGACGTGCCAATATTCCATTCAGTGAGCAATATGTACATTCCAAACACGCAGTCATTGGAAACACACACATATCAGGCTAAGTACGTCGCATCTTCGTCTCACAGATGAATCACTATATTCTTGAATGAACTATTAAGATTAGAAATTGGAACACGAACAAATCTTCCTGCATCATGCGACTACAGCCAATGCAGATGTTCAAAGAAATTTATAGATTTGAACAACTTTGTGTATTTACACCCAATCTTACCTAATTTACCACTATCGTCGCATGTTTTGAATGGGAACTGTCCTCCTAGTCGTGATTATGAGCCCACAGCAGACGGTGTGCCATGATATCACATACTGGAATGGCACTTTCAGTTTCACACCTCTCCATTTCTAACCCCACCACTGCGTTGCCGTATGAGGGGCTGAACTCAGACCACTGGTTGCCAAAGCGTGCTCCGCAGATGTTACGGGATCCGTGAACAGTGGATACATTTCTGTAAAGGCTACTTCCATGTTTACTTATTTTTTAAATTCAAGGAAAAATATATTTTTTTTAAATAATCAAAGGAACTTCTCTACGTGGATTATGTTTATTTTGTATGACCGTTAATATGTATAATTATGTAACTTCCTGTAACGCTAAGCAAGCGTCAAGCCTGTCTGAAATCAAATGATATGTAAATTTTTAATTTTGGCTACCTACCATCGGGACATTCTAAATGTACTTCAGCAAGGATGCACACTAAGAATCCATGGTTATTTTAGGAACCAAGATGGGTCTGCCAACAAAGAACTTTGGAAGCAATGGCTTAGATGTTTGGCTAGTCTCTCTGTCATGCGTGTATCCCTCCCATCCTCACAAGACAGGATTCGCTTAGGCGTTTGGCTATTCTCTCTCTATCCAGCATTTCATCCTCTTCTCAGGGTGGGGGCTTCGCTTAGATGTTGGACTAGCCTGTCTTGTTTTGCTCCATCCTTACCATATCGGGGTAGAGTAGCCGACATTCAGTCAGTCTGTGTCACAAGCCCCTTTGCAGCCAGGGCAGTGGTGGTGGGCTTCTAAAGGGAAGATCCTGGGATTTTCATCCATCAGCAACATTACGTCGGTTTTGTGAATGTTGTGTGTTGCTTGTTTCAGGGTGCGTTTTGTCTTTGCGCTACCTGATGCGTACGTGTGACGCCCGTGTTGCTAGCTCTTTACCAAACTGTACCGTAACTGTCTTTTAACACGTAACGTAACCTTAACCGAACGAAACGCTTCCAGATTTTGGGGAACATAATTTTATACAGACCCCACCAACCGGTCTACATAATCCATCACTCTTGTCACAATCATCTAATTTCTAAATTGCTGGAGTCATTCACGCAGGTGGGCTTAGGCGGGTAGTTTGGTAGCCCCGGGCGGTAGGTAAAATGGGCGGTGAAATTAATATCTGAAAGGAAAATTTTCTACCTTCAACAAGTGTGAAATTATTGAGACAAATAAAAGGAATCTGAATAAACAAATGTGACTTTATACAGTTTGTATTTTCTGTCGTCAGGAGCGGCCATTGTTATTGCTCGCCCCGAGCGTCAGAACCGAGCTGCGTGAACGAAATCAGCGGTTTCTTATTCACCACATAACGCTCTAAACCTCGACCACGCACTAAAAAATCTCACACAGCAACATTCTCACCTGCAGTTTCGAATTCCCGAATTACTGTCAAATCCTCTCGAGCTACCAGTAGCACTAAAAGCCTCGCACTCAAAATCAGTATGCAACTTGACCAGCATAAACACACCCAACCTCACGATCTGTCACGTCGCTACTCCTAAATATCAGACGTGCTGAACGTATCTACAAGTCTGGTTATAAGGATAAGTACCAACACCACTTGCTGCGTCGCACACAATAACACGTGTGGTGCACCGCTACGCACTCTTGTAGCTGGTGCAGCCAATGACGTAATGTGTACGTCCCTAGTACAGCGACGTCTAGAGCGACGAGTGTAAAGCGTAATTGTAGGGGTTCAATATGGGTGCGGTATTTATTAAATGTTTTGAGTGGGGAAATAACCATACTGCTATAACCAAAGGTGAGCGATGTGCATCCAAATATCTCTCTCACATCACGGCCCGGGGGTCTTTTGTACGACGACGCGTCCAGTTGGAATGAAACTGTATGGATGAAAGGCGATTCGCTTATTTAACGACATTTTAAGGATGATTATACACTGGGAATATGTTCGTATCTCGGCACCAGAATACAGTGCAAAATTGTTATATACGGTTACCAAATGACTACTGGATAAGTGAAAAATTTACGATACTCATAAACAACAGTAATCACCCATTAGTGCGTTGGTACGAAGTTAACAGCTTAGTTTATTGCTGCTAATCTTCAGTTCCGAGTCTTGTACTGGCATGTTCTGCCGGAGCAGGCGAGGATTGAAATGAGGAAAGGGTATTGCTGGCAAGTGCGTGTTGGTTTAAAGCTTAGTCTGTCATGTTAATGAAACAGCATAGGGTGTCTGAGAAATGCTGCTTATGACAACAGTTTGACTTAAACTGGGCTGAAACGGTGACAGATAATTTTACATTGGAGTGATGCTCTTTTGTGCGTTTCACCAACATTTTATTCTGGGGATTAAAGCCAAGGAAGTTTACATAGGCTGGGCATACAGAACGCATGGTAATGATGAAAATGCATGCAAAACTGTTGTCGGGAAATACCAAACGGCAGGGGGAGACCTAATCCTATATCAACACTTAGTCTGATTCTTCGGACATCCTGAATTTTACATTCTCGTCTTACCAGAATTCGGTATAATCTCACATAATATTTGTCACGAAAGAGGAAAAAGGAAGCATTCGGAAACCTGGGAATAATAATTGGCAACTGGATTACTAGGGTTTGTAGCATGAGCATGTCGCATATTGACAGTACGAATAGACGATACACGAACATACTTTAATCAGCAACAATAATCATTGCTGTATTAACGGGAATTAAAATCTTCAGATGTCTGGCAACTGCATACAGAACCTGTATAACATACAGAGCAGCTTGCCTATGAGCACTGGAATTTGGATTCTTATTCAAAATAGGTCTTACCGGTGTTGTAATCGCAAACTCATCAATTGACGTTGTATTATATGACAGTTACTATGCAGTAGCACATTTCCACTACCTCTTATTAATAGAAGCACTATTTGTGATCATGGGAGGATTCATTCACAGATTTCCACTATCACCGGACTTACCATAAGACCGAAATGCTTAAAGACCCAGTCTGCCGTTACATTCACATAACGCGTTCGTTGAATTGCGAAAGGCGACTATTAGCTTCGTCATGTCTGTCTGTCTGTCTGTTCGTATGGAGCAACTCGGCTCATAGTGGACTGATTTTTATGAAATTTGATGTTTGACATTTTTTTTTTTCGAAAATATGCCGAGAAAATTGAAAGTTTATTAAAATTGGACGACAACAACAAACGGTACTTTACATGAACAACAATATACATTTCTGATAACGTCACGCTCAGTTCTCCTCATAATGACATGTTTCACACAAAATGTTGTGGAGACAATCAAAACGCACTTCATGCTGGATAACTCCCCCCCCCCCCCCCCCCAAAAAAAAAAATCGTGCCGTTTGAGATAATGTGGGAAAATACTGTGGAACGGGGCAGGCCACAGTTGACAATATAGAGCATGTGCATTGCATGCTGGAAACCTCATGGTACAAACACACACATAATAGATAATTCGTATTACTTTCCTACTACAACAGTTGCACGAACAACACAGTCAATGTCACGTTACACGTACATTGACTGTGTTGTTCTGCTCTTGAAAACCGCATCACTTCGTATGAAACGACGTTTGTAACAGACGGAGGGCAGGTGGCAGCAGTGGATGTGCTGTTGGCGATTCCATCAGTAATCTGCTAATGTGAAGATGTCATCCCTATATACACCGCCAATCCTCCTCATACTCATTGAACTTCTCCCTTTCCTACATACGGGTTTGCTGATAGAAGGTCTGTAGTTACAGTTGCACCTCAGAATGACATTTGTCCTCACGGTAGGACGTATCCTATAAATGCTGTTGCTATGGTTAAGAATATAATTACTACCCCTACGGATTGTGTGTATGAAGTTATGGGATCCGCAGTGTAGGCTCCGTTCAGTATGTAAGTAAATACATACGAAGAACAGTGAGGCCCCGTCTGCACGGTGTGTTCGTAGTAGTCATCCGTAGTTTACGTCTCGACAAATATGTCTTACTCTGCTGAATGCAGTGTCAATGTTTGGGCAGTAGTGTATGGCTAGGAACAATCCGGTTGTAATTTGTGCTACTAGGCAGATTCCTAATAGCGATCCACAGCTTCATCAACCTCTGATTGTTGATGGTCTTGTAAGTACAATGGGGCGTCGTTTGAAATTTTAAATAAAGGGTGCTTATTTCGTGTGGGTTTATTTACTCTCTTGTGTGTCGTAGTGGCGCCATTGATACGTTGATGATGTTTACGACTACAATTAGTGTTAGTAATATATATAGTACTAAGATGGATATTCAGGAAGTTGGAGGGGGTCGTGGGGACTGGATGGAGTTGGCTCAGGATAGGGACGGATGGCGGGCACTTGTGGGTACGGTGAGGAACTTTCGGGTTCCATAAATGCGGGGAATTTCTGGACTAGCGGCAAAGTTTACTGGTTGGCTTCTCAAGAAGGACTCTGCTCCATGGAGTAAGTAAGTAATATATATAGTACTAGTAGTGTTGTTATAGTTCCTATTATTCGGTTGTGTGTTACAGTTGTGGTTGTGATTTCATTTTCTATTATTGTATCGTGTATATTTATTTCTTTATTGTTGGTTACTGTTCGTATTGTATATAATAGTACAATAATAATAATAATAATAATAATTTATATAGGGGAGTGGACGTACAGCTCCAGCCATTCTTAAACTCGGCACTAGGTGACGGTGAGGGGTTAGCCTCACGCCCCGGTCGTATTACTCCTTGCGAAGCAGCCCCGCAGTACACATTCAGTGGGAGGCTGGGTGAGCCACATAGCCGGTCTGGATTTTTCGGAGAAGAGGCTTTTCACCTCCCGGTATTCGAACCCCGCACCATCCAGCCCGTAGTGTAGCCACTGTACCTTCTACGCTATCCCGGTTGCCACCTGCAAACAGGTCGATAAAATATTCAACTGTGTTTATTTTATTTTATATTTTAACCAAATAAGCGTCTGAAGAAGAACCAAAAGAACTACCTGTTTCTCTTGCTGTAATATGCCGAAGTGCGGCTTGCTGTAAAGATGGAAGAGAAGTGACGATATCGTGAACTGCTGACGGGGCGAGGAAATGCTGCAGTATGCATTAAATATACATACTTTGAAATTTTGTGTATCAAAATATAAAACGTTTCGAAATCGATAACAGCCCACTGCAAGCTGTTTGGCTGTCGGGATTTTAACGGCGTCTAGCGTCGTTAGTAGATACTGACTATAAGGCAATACAAATTCCGCAATGTAATCTTTGGGCATTCGGGAATACTCGGCGAAATTTAGCAAACATGGCGACGACGCACGCACGATTGGCGCCCGATAGTACGCAACAGTAAGGAGCTACTGTGTGTTCTGTATTACATGCAAGTGTGTACTGAACCTACACACACACACACACACACACAATGATGCCGTCAACATAATGACCTTATTATAAAAATCAAGGCCCTAAATTGCACCAGCAGTCCAGTTGGTTTACTGTGAAATTTTGTAAATTTAAAAACTGACCTCAATCATCTGTAAACAATTCAGAGGTCTCAGTTCTGTACGTCAGTAAATGCGTGATATGAGGTCTTGAAAACGCCGTTTGTTTCTGGATGTGACGCTGTGTCGATGGGTTAGCATTTTGCGACGTTTAGAAAGACTGTACTTCCCTCCACCTTCACAGTCCAGCGCCACATTCCAGACGACTCGAATATTCAGCTCTTTCCTTGAAACTGTAATCGCCTTCAACTCTAAAACCTCGCATGTCTTCTTTACCATTATATTCTATCCAGAACTTTGCAAATAAAATGTCCGCGCGGTTTAAATGCTAAGTCTCCATAACTTCTGTAGCAGTAGCACTTGAAGCAGGGCGCTAAGGACGTAAAACGTATCCACAAACTCAACATTACGCATCTTATTGGAGGTACAGTACTGGACAGATTACTTGCTAGCTCAGCTCCTATCGTCATGCATAGCTGCAGTCGGCACGACGTGGTCACTGCCAGACTCACCTCGCACCGACCAGGCAGTGTCATACTGCTTTCAAAAACATTGACTCCATTCAGAGTACAATGATGTCTTCAACCACCGTCAATGTTTTTGAAACTGGTGGAAAACAATTGGTGATGCGTGCTCGGTACTTCCCCACTTTCCATCTTACCTCATCACCCTCGTACCAGGTAACGATGTCACAAATACGATGCGGTACACGTCACAACGCTTCTGCTACCACAGTAAGTGCTGGTGTTTTATTGAAAGTGCCGTTAATTCTGTACCAAACGCTCAACCAACAACCACGTGTTTTCTTCGAAAATGAGTCAACCTGGAGAGAAGAAGTAATTTTGAGGCGATGCTTTGGCTGCGCGAATGTACATGCCAGGTCGTAAGGTAAACGTAAAAGTAAAGTTCGCCCTGGAACAGTACATGAAGGCCCAGAGGGAGAGCAGAGGTATAGCTGTACTCTTTCTTTAACCTCCAAGGGTGGGTGGTCAACGCCACGCTCCGGCCGCTTTACCTCCGGGAGAGACACCCGGTAATCACTGTACGTGTGTTTCGTTGGGCTCCAGGGCTGGTCTGACGGGTGTGGAAAATCTCGTCCTCACCCGGATTCGATCCCCGGACCGTCGAGCTCCTAGCCTAGTCGCTATACCTATTGAGCTATCCCGGAGTCAGGTCGTTAGCGTACTTGTAAATGTATTTCTGCAGCCATAGCATTCCGTTTCAGCCATGACCAGAAATCCAGTACATTTCCCGTGCGATAAGCAGCTGTACAAACGACTCATTATGCAACTGCATGTATGCTCGTCGCCTGTCAACAGTTGACGTAGCGGCAAAAACAAACACGATAGCCATTTAGTATAAGAACACATCGTGTATACGTGCGTTATCTTGATGAGGTATGGCTCTGTGCAAGACATGGAGACGTCAGCAGGAGGCATATTTGGTGTGGGCGTTAGGTGGGGGGGGGGGTAGGGTATAGACACCACACCAGCTGCGGCTTTATCCACCAGCAAACAGCCCGATCACACATTCCATAAGATTGTGGAGGGGCCCCAGGACAGGCATGAACATTTTCCGGAAGAGAAAATTATTCTTTCTTTTGCCGGGCATCCAATCACGATTCCATGGTCGTCCGGGTCGTAGGCTAGGACCGGTCTAAGGGGCGGGTCAGTCTGGCAGCTGTAAGCGGCGCTGTGACGTCACTAGTATAATAGGAAATACGGTGCTTGTGAACTCCGGGTTTCTACGCGCGACAGAACTTCTAAAATTGTTTGCAAGTATGTGTCCCGAAGAATTTTCGCCAGCCCTGTCCAATAGCGATGAAGCTTGAACAATATCGGTTAAACGGGGAGCCAAATTATCAACCTGACTGGAGCGTCCACATGTCTGGGGCCGGATCTGCTGTTAGGCTGACCACGCTCACCCTACAGCCCTGCGTCATTACAGAGACGTGAATAACACGAATATTTGTGGCGAGAATTTGAGTAAAGTTTTATTGTACGGTAGACCGCATGTCAGCGAGAATCAAGGATTGCTCCTGAATTTCGTCACAGCTATGGCTGGCGTATATGGAAGGATGATATTAAAATGGATCTTCAAGAATTGGGATGGGGGGAATTGACTGGATTGAGCTGGCTGAGAGTAGGGACAGGTGGTGGGAGCCTGTAAATGCTGCAATGAACCTTCGGGTTCCATAAAATGCGGGGAATTTCTTGACTAGCTGAGAAGCGGTTAGCTTCTCAGAAAGGACTGTGCTCCATGGAGTTAGTTAGTTAGTTAGTTAGTTAGTTAGTAAGTTACAACTATGGCTAGAGAAAAGTCACGGACTTTTAACCCAGTGTTAGTTATTGTTGTTGTTAAATGACTGTTGTGAGAAAGAAACAGAATTGGAAATTATTATTTGACAATAATCTTAGAACAATGATGGAAATTAAATGCAGAATCCATACTGGCGTTCGACGGGTCTTGCTGGCACCTGTGCAAGTTATACTATTAACAGAAGTGCCAAATTGTGTCTATTCCATCAGTCTGTTGGCGCATATGAACAGTCAGTTATTAGCACTGTTACTGAATGCTCCGCCAGTCACAGTGGCCGTGCGGTTTAAGGCGTAGGTCTGCGGCCGCTCGCCTGCTGAGATTGTGGGTTCGAATCTCACCGGAGGCATGGAAGTCTGTCTGTTGTGAGTGTTATGTGTTGTCAGGTAGAGGTCTCTGCGACGAGCTGATCACTCGTCCAGAGGAGTCCTACTGACTGTGGTGCGTCGTCGTGTGTGATCTAGAAAGCTCGTGAAACAGTAGGCCCTGGCCCACTGGGGGCTGTTGCGCCAAAAACAAACTTGCTACTCCGACTCGTTACGGGCAGGACGGTCCGGGAATCGAATCACGATAGGGGCGAGATTTTCCGCACCCGTCCAGATCGGCCCTGGGACCCTCCCAGCCTCTTATACAATGGGCACCGGGTATCATTCGCGGGGTTAAAGCGGCCGGGGCGTGGCGTTGACCACCCACGATCTATCGCCGAGATTCAAGAAGGAATAGTGCTCTACTCCCCCTCTGGGCCTTCGTGGCCTGTTCTAGAGTGACCTTTACCTTTACCTTTCACTTGTTACTCAGCAACCTGTGTGGTAGTGACAATCACAAGGATCATGTCAGCTCATTACGTGCACACAATGCAGACTGCTGACTGTCAAACCTGACGGAAAGTTCCTTATACGCTTAAATGGTTGCCTGCAGACTGTTTAGGCTACACGCACAACAGCAGAGCCAGAGAAGTTGCCGCTTGTTCACGGCCACGGCGTTACCAAATTGCACATCCGCACCTGCGCAGTATTGTTTGTCACCTCCAGGTGCTATTATGCTGCTGTTGTGGGCGGTCAGCGAAGTGGGCTACCGTAGAACGATGAACGAGCCGACAGGAAATTGTACTGCGAAAGGAATTGGCTTCACATAATTTTCGTCCTTAAAATATCTGTGATCACTCTGCGTATTCAACATCGTTAAATAAATAAATTGTAATAAAGTGAATTCAAACTATATAAAAGAATGTTATCATCACGTAGTGGTCCAGCCTTCCTGCACCTTGTGCTAGTTCTGGAACATCACACCTGGCGCCACTGTAGTGTTAAGAATCAGGCTGTCAAAACCGCAGTCCGGGGACCCGATCCACTAGTGTGCCATTATTTCTTGCATATACATAAATCAACAATGCAAGGGACTGCGAGAGGTCAGACCCTACAAACTGTCCTTCTGAAGGCTCGAATGTTTCGGGTAGAGGGACAGAAAGAGGGTAACCGTAAATTCATGCCAAAGCATTAAACGTATTACTAAGAATATTACACCATTAAAGTGAGGAGTGAGGTTACCTGTTTCTATCGACATCACTGTTCGGAACCAGTATAGCTCTTGGTCAATTCAGAAGCCAACCTTCCTCCCTTGTAGATGTCGCACGAAGGGGCAGACCATCAGGAAGACATCGGGCTCCATGACTTGTGACTACGTCACCGCGAGGGCAGCAGCCTTCTCGACAGTCCTCTCACAGTACCTCTGTACGGGTGTTTGTGTGTACAGATGTACAGCTTCATAACTTTCTGTACATTAAATGTTGCGTTTTCCGTCCTGCTTCGTCACATCAGCTTGCTGTTTCGCAATAAAACAATAACATTCCCTGCTGATGCTATGTCATACAGTTGGTTTGATCTGAGTCTAGAAGTTACTAATTTCTAAGTGTCTGGCAATAGCCAAATAAATTACATTCCAAGTTACTTCCTAACAGGACTCTGGCCTTCACATACACAACAAGACAGGCAATGTGCTTATAATGTAACTCTGAGGCACGTTCGTGCAACCAAAGTTGCAGTGGAAAAGTAATGTGTATTACACAACCTGTTGGTGTGTTTGTAGCCTTAGGTATCCAGCATGCAATTCGCATGCGTCCTATTGTCATCTGTACCCTACTTGTGGGAACACCCACATGACACCACATCTCTTTCCTAAATTCAGTCTTCCGCTTCTTCTCACTGGTCTCTGATCCACACACCAAATCAGTCGGCAACTATTTCTCCATTACGCATCACAGCAACTCTCTCTTGCCCCGGTCACTGCTCCTTACACTCACACAGCGGCAACCATTTTACTTCACAGCAGCTGAAGCCACCGATAACCATTAACCTAGCCACGCCTATCAACTCCACCAATTAGCAAATGGCAGAACAGGCAGACCAGCTGGTTTGTCTATTCTGCTCTACAATATTTTTCCACATTATCTCATAAAAGGCACGATTTTCGAAAAAAAAAAACTGCATATAAAACGCGTGTTTCGAGTTTCTCTACAATTTCTATCTGAAACATTTCTCATTCTACGAAGACATGAACGAGATACTATCAAAAATGTGTGTCGGTCTGCATTAAAGTACCGTAGTGTTGGCCTGTTTTAATTAAACTTTAACTTCTTCTACAAATTTTCGAAATATACTCGAATATCAAATTTCATGAAAAACCCTCCATTGGGAGCCGAATTATTTAATGCGGACAGACGGACGGACGGATATGGCGAAGCTAAAAGTCGCTTCTTGCAGTTTTGCGAACGCGACTGATGGAACCCTGTAAAATTCCATAACGTAATATCTCTTACTTAATTTCTCCATAGCGTAAAAACTTATTTTGTAACAGTTTTTTCTAAATTTTACAAATGAACAGCGTTTACGAAATTCATTACATTCCAAACGTATATCGTCTTGAAGGACTAATATTTATCTAAATGATACAGGGTGTCCTACAATCCCTTTACTGTGTTTACACTTAACGTTCCAGAGAATCGCTACTTTATTTACAAACAAGACAGCGCAAGGATTCATACAAACAGTAGCTTGTGAGACGAATATGTTGCCAACTGTTGCAAATAAAAGTGAACACATATGAAAATAATCACACTTGAAATTCTTCCCAAATTCCGCAAAGCGACTTCTAGGACACCAGTTGCATAAGTTTTAAATCTGTGCCTCAAATAAGACCCAGTATATACAATACTTGTAGACATGTCTGCTGTTGTGGTTTTGGCAAGTAATTGCCATTTTTACAAGAAGCCACACAAAACACATATAGCCTGAACATACTCTTTGGGGAAAATGGTTTGTTAATGTTACAGCAGTTGTGTACAGACAGATATCACTGGGATTTGAATGGTTAATTAGTGCATTACCCACGTGAAATGCTGAAAATATTGTAGTTTTTAAATGCGTAAAATCCCCAATTCTACCTCACGTCTTCTGGAGCTTAACAGAACTGTCTACACCAGGATATTTGCATCAGATGATGTCTGCAGTCGGTGACAGGATGACTGACATACATTACACTGCAGTTTTGATCTTACCTCCGAGGACTCCATAGGTGAAGTACAGGTATGTGACACTATTGGCTAAGCACGACAGGACGAAGCCGATGCCACCCAGGGCGCTCCCTACGATGCACACAGTTCTGAACCCGTAGCGGTTGGCTAATGCGCTTACGAAAGGCCCTGAAAAAATGTGGAATTGTGGTAGGTTTGTAAATGATTAAAACAACAAGATGTGTATACAGAGGATATAGACTGTTTCTGGCGCGGAAAATGTAAAGCTGAAGTGAGACGTGTTTGAGAAGCTTTTGGCTATATAATTTTGAAACCGCTAAATGCCTGGTTACTTGCAGGTTTAGTCTCCTGCTGCCTTCACATTTATGGTGCAAGACGTCATGGCGACTCCGAAAACTGAAGCAGAATTTACTGCGAAACTTAAAGAAAACACAGTATGGCAGGTTGTAAATAAGTCCACCCGTAGAATCGTGAAAAACTTCCTGTGGCCTCAACTTTGATGGATACTTACAAAGGTGTATGATTTGTGTCTAACAAACTGACTAACGATCCCACTAAACATACTCAGACAACGGAGAGAATATCATTGTACTTTGGAGGTAACTCCCTCCAGCTTTGTCTATCAGTTCTCAAATTAGTACTTTATTTTTTCGACCCCCTTTCCCTTGGAAAATGTAAAATCCCACCAAACGATTAATTTTAACGAACATCCAAATTACCGATATTTATGTGGAGTAGGAGGATGGAGAGGCATACAGGGCGCAGACTGAAAGGAAAATTGTGACACCTGGAAGTAGATGAGGAGAGGGTAGATCCAAGGACTTCTTTATGGGCAACCAATTGAGGAAGCCATACTGCCAACCAGTCAATAGATCCAAACAAACAAACATTGTAACAGCTTGACTTAAGTAGTAATACAGCACGCTCCACCTACAGCTGACAGTTTCCGAACCGGCTACGAAATTCTGTGCTTGTACGTGGCTCAGAGTTTCATCACACTCTTCACAAAATCCCTTCACTGACCCCCTCTTCTGAACCAGTTGAATCGATTCTTAATCATCTTCGTCCATCGACCATTGTGAAAAAAATAATAAAAACGAACACACCATTTTGTTTCGAGGAGGGGACCAATACCCGAATTGAGACTAAAAATACTTTTTGGAGACTTCACAGAACTACACGATGTAAAATGACAGCATATGATTAAGTTTACTGAAATCCCTCTTGACACATAATATTTCACAAATTAAGCACATATTTCGCATTTCCGTACCAAAATTTCTGCACTCTTTCGTCTACTCACCGTTTGTTAAATAACCCCGTATGTTACCCATTACTGACACCCATCCATAGACGTCACTTCTACACGCGGAGAAAATTCAATAACCGCGAAGAGCAGGTATCAGTGAACGGAAGAGAGGACGTGTGGAAATTGGCCGAAAAATACAAACGAAACCCACTTTATTACGAACAATGAAAGTAAGTAAATTGTTTCAGTAACTAATAGCAAGGGTTTTTTATTTGTTGTTATAACCAACTAATGCACAATTAATTTCATAACAGTAAATACCACAACACTCTTTTGTGTGATCTATACTGCTATATGTTTCGACGCTTTCATGTTATCATCAGACAGTTACAACCAATGCCTTTCTAAGTTACACACGCTATTCCAATTGCAGCTGTTGATAATACAATTACAAAATCAAGATATTTTGCCCAAGCTTATGCAAGTTCTCAGATTGTATTTTTTCATATCACAATGTTTTAAAATTATCAAAATGTCCAAACATTTTCCTTTTTACAACAAAATAGAATACAAACTTTCTGGTGTGTAACTTAGCAAGGCATTGGTTTTAACTCCCTGATGAAGGCACGAAAGTGTCGAAGCATATAAAGGAGTATAAATTACACAAAAGACTGTTGTGATATATACTGTTATGAACTAATTGTGCATTAGTTGGTTATAATAACAAACAACAAAAGTGCACGGTGCATGTGTTAAAGTACTGCCACTGTTCTCTGTGGTATTGCGATGTGTTTTGCATTTGCACTCGACTCAGCTGCACGAACAGTTAACTGGAGTGGAATTTGTAAAGCCAGCTTAGTTGCTGCCTACATTTATAATCTCAAAATTCTACGCGGTACAAAAGTTTTATATTTGTTTCCATTTTCTATTTTTGTGCACGTTGAATGTACCTCATGAATGAATCATCTATTGCAATCTATGCGGAGGCAGAGGGCCCCGAAATTCTAGGGGACACCTAAGAATTCTAGGCTTCAGACTGGCGACAAGAAGCCACTTCCACACTGACGATCCAAAATATTAGTCGCCACGGTACAAAATTCAGTCGTCCGGTGGACCTGGTGCTCGGGAGCTATGGACTCTGCATTCCATAAATATTCTAAATAAGTATGGCTGTTCATTTCTACTCTTTTGTTGCACATTTCAACTGCTGTTGCAGCACGACTGGGAAGCACTGCTATATAATGACGTAATGGCAAGGTAATTAGGAACCTAAACAATTAAATAGAACGCCTGAGTCTCCAAAGCCGTTTTACACTGAAGCATTCTCGGTCAAATTTCTGAATCATTCTTCCCTTTACCCGTCGCATGCCAAACGCCCCAGCCATTTCATCGTCCTTGTCACGAAAACAACAACACGTCCCCCAGTTTAAATCTCTGCACAGCCGGATTCCTGGCATGAAAAACACCGCTTATAGAATGCACAAGAACAGTCAACTGTATGGCAAAAGACGGGATGAAACGTCATTCGGACTGTCCTACCTGGAAGTAGACAACAATCTTGCAGAGCGCAGTCCGCAGGAACCAAGTCTCGGTGACGTCCAGACGACGGTGGGCGGGAGACAGAAGAAGAGTACCATAAAATCAGCCACGGCCAAATTGACCATTAAATAGTTTGTCTCAGTTCTCATGCTGTGATTCCTATTAGCGGCCACACACACTAAAGAATTGCCTACCAAGCCGACCACAAAGAAAACCGCATGCAATGCTATCATTACCCACTCACATGTCGTAGGAAAGCTATGGTTCTCCATCAGCCTTATATAGTCAGCATACGACATGCAGTATTCATTGGTGCAGTTGTTGCTGTTAGTGTAGTCACGGTATGACTCACTGTCACGGGCAAGAGTCGAATACGACGTATACTCTGGGAATTCAGTGATGTCACGTTCAGTGGATGAGTGTCGAAACCAGTGTTGATATGTTACTCGTCAGGGTGGTTGAATTGGCCATCCCGGACACGTATAACTCACATGCAAACAAGGAACCTACTGGCTCATCTAACAGACTTTCCATGGCATTCATCATGTCTATTAAAAGTCTTCAGCAAGAAGTTCCTCTCGCCGTCTTCAACTCCATTTACTACAAACTCGCCAGCAGAGTTTTGGATACTGAACAAAAAATTTGATTTCTAATTACATCACTCGATGAAAAACAAGGCACGTGTTACTGAACGTAACGACATATGAATTGCACAACACAAACTTCAGCTATTACGTAAAGAGACCTCATGACCTCACGACCTCAAGTAGCGCGCCGTTGTGATATTAATTAACAATGAAGACCAACGTCTCATTGAAGTGCTTCAATAATCTGTGTTAAAATTAAACACGCCTCTCAAACACACCGTCAACACTAAAAATAGTATCTGTTTGTAGGAAAGTCGGTGTTGTGTTAAAAACCGCACAGTAATGTTAAGGTACGACAGGTTCATAATCTGTTAATGATGTCACGTAATTTCATGTGTTCATTCCGTAGCTTGTAAACATTAATGTTACGAAAAGACTCTTCTTGCAAAGGAATACGCACCAAAACGTCAGAATAAAATTGTCCATAATGTGTAAATTCTGCGGTGCTCTAAACCTGAATCACATCACAGTCTGTAACTTTCGACAAGACGCCGGCTTAGTTATGCTAAATTTCTGGCTTATTTGTTCATCAACATTAGCCAAAGATATTCACACCGCTTCTGCATTTCCAGTGCTCGAAATTCATGCGACCGCGTCACGTTCAGTTCTCACAACTTACGTATGGCCAACCTTGCCGGCAGCTGGCAGGCAACTGAGACGCCAGTCGACTTGTGGCTGGTTACTCCCTGTCGAGCGACTGGCGCTTTAACCAACGGGTGGCACCGGGAGAAGGCCTAATATTAATATGCACACTACTGATTAACACTACGTCTGAAAGCGGTCAATAACATAGCCCACCATTATACACGGTCCTGAGGAGCCACTTTCCTCCACGCCCATCCCACACAACCCTTTCACCTAACACCCACGGCTGCACAACGAGGGCGCGGAAAGACGTCAGATGAATGACTAAATGGAGACTAGCGAACTGCATCGGAAGAGTCCTTGAGAGACACTCGTTCAGCTGTTCAATATATATACCAATAACCACAATTTTGCAATTATATTTGCACAGCTATTGTATTGACACGTCTTACATCAGTTTACTTTGGTGAGTGTTTGTATACAACGACTACATGTTTCGGCTAGTAACCAACCGTTTTCAAGGCAACTCTACACACTAACTCAAATCGAAGACACTAAACACGACGTATAACAATTTTACGAACCGCCACATTTATGATCTGTACATATAAATAACAGCGCAATACATCAGTAGAACATAAAGATACTCAACTCGCACGTACTCTGCATATAGTTGAGCCCATCGCAGCAATTAACAAAAACCGCCATTGATCGTTACAAATCCACCATCACCCTCTTTGGCCGTATTTCCTGAACGTTACTTTAACCCTTATCCTACGGCGTTCCCGTACGGGAACAGTATGGTTCTACACTTCTACCAGCAACAAGAGAGCAGCACGACCAAAACTGTACACAAAGTCATTAACAAGGGACTTAAAGCTTATG
>Ga0082212_10004396_pt1 | contig 19548 bp, 16 predicted proteins | sample TergutNt197P3_FD_71548 | JGI IMG/M metagenome (GOLD analysis project Ga0082212, IMG submission 71548) | Neocapritermes taracua P3 segment gut microbial communities from Petit-Saut dam, French Guiana - Nt197 P3 | ecosystem: Host-associated > Arthropoda: Insects > Digestive system > Gut ... | reverse complement strand
GGTTGCCCCTGCCGTGGATACGCCTGCTGCTGCGCAGGTGGCTGCCCCTGCTGTGGATACGCCTGCTGCTGCGCAGGTGGCTGCCCCTGCTGTGGATACGCCTGCTGCTGCGCAGGTGGCTGCCCCTGCGACGCATACGCCTGCTGCTGCGCAGGTGGTTGCCCCTGCTGTGGATACGCCTGCTGCTGCGCAGGTGGCTGCCCCTGCTGTGGATACGCCTGCTGATGAGCATGTGTCTGTGCCAGAGGCAGCGCTGTCGGCGCAGGCTGTCGCGCTGCCGGCGCAGGCTGTCGAGCAACCGGAGGCGCTGTCCCGGTCGGCCCCATTATCATCTCCGCGCCGCACTTATAGCAAAAGCTCGAGCCCTCCGGATTCGGCGCTCCGCATGTCGTGCAAAAAAACCCTGTCATTCCTTCATCCTCCTATAAGCTCTTTTAAACCGCGCAGAGGCTCTCGCTATTCACCGTCCGGGCGTGTCCCCTGCTGCCCGTCAAACGGGGCAACCATATTGTCGAGCGTGGCAAACATCAGCTCGACGCGCCGTCTGTCGCTCCCGCTGTCCCCCTCTGTCTCCACGCTTACCGTCGTATCCGCAGGGCCGCGGATTATACGGAAAAGGTATTCCGTCTTGATGCCATACATTTCCGTGACAAGCGCAGCGCAGTCGTCATCTATCTTTGAGGTTTCCCCCTTCCATATCTCCACGATATCGGCCACGGCGTTCCACAGGATCGCGGGGTGCAGGGCGTATACCTTCTCGATTACAGCCATCTATTCCTCCATTCCGCCGCTTGGCGCCGTCAGCATATCAGCCCCCCGCTTTGCGGCGCTATGCCCAAAACACCCCAATGCAAAAAAACACAGGGGTGAAAACACCCCATTTATAGTTAATTCCGTATGGGAGGGGCGGGATCAGCCCGATTGCCTTGTGAATTTCGTGATAAGTTCCGAGCGTGACTTGGAACCGCACTTTGCCATCATGGCGCCTATATACTTCTGCACGGTTTTTTCCGTCACCACCATTTTTTCGGCGATCGAGGCGGTGGACCGGCCGTCCAGCAAATGGCGCAGGACCTCCGACTCCCTTCCGGTAAGCCCGTAGCTTTTGATCCGGTTTTCAATCGTCTCCGCGGCCAGTCCCGGCAGGGCATCAGGGGCGGCCGCCGGCGCCCTTGGGTGCAGGCTGCCGGACAGGTAGAATACCACGAGAAGGGTTGCCGCCAGCCCCATGAAGACCGTGAGGGCGATTGCGTTGTCCGCCTGGAAATAAAGGCTCGACGTGAAAGCGCCCACCCCCAGGAAAACAAAATACAGGCCCGCGCCGGTCCCGATAATGACAATCGGATCGCGGCTTCTCCGGGCGAGGGCGACAATGCTGGTCATGGCAAATATCAAATAAAAGCCCCCAAGGAAATATGTGATCCCCGAATAGCTGGTAAACACCTCGGGTGAATTGAGCTGCGTAACGGCCGGCGCGATCAGCAGCGTGCAGGCGAGCGTGGCTATGGGAAGGTATTTCCCTTCCTTGATGTCGGCGAGCAGCCCCGCGATAAAGAGCCCCGGTATATATAACAGGGCCTGCGGTATGAACAGCGATTGCGCCGCGCCTGCCAGAAGCGTAGGGAAAATAGCCATATCGTTCACGCCTACCATATAAGCCATTATGACAATCGCCATCGCCAAGCTATAGAAGACAGGCAGGAACCGTTTTCTGTCCTTGCCTGCGTCCGCGTCGCCCGTCTCCCGCGTCCCGAACAATTCAATGAGCGAGATTTTTCTAAAAGCGAGATACAGCATAACGAGTATGGCAGCGGCAAGAATCGCCATCCTGTGTATGGCTTGCGCAGGGAAGGCGAGATCCACCGCATAATTCAGGACGAGGCCCGCGACCGCCGCGGCGGCGAGGGTGGTCCCGGCCTTTATGCCGGATCGCATGAGCCGGTACAGATAATTCGCGCAGATGGCAATATTCACGCCTTGCATCAGATTGAAGAATACAAGCATCCCCCAGAAAATGCCGTCGGAATGGAAGAGCCCCGCGCCGCAAAGCGCAAACGCCGCCAGCGTAAATGCCAAAACCACAAAAACCTGCATATGCTTCGGCTTGTGCTTTTTCAGCGCGATAAACAGCAGTATGCCGCCAGCGGACGCCAGGTGGCATACGCCATAGACCAGATACTCCTGTAACGCCTCGAATGATGTTTTTGAAATCGCAAGGAAGCAGCTGACGCTCTCGTACATGGAGAACAGCATCAATGCGAAGTAAACAATAATTGATAAATTCTTTTTCATATAAGAGTCAATCACGCCTTCTTTCTTATAAGCCATGTTACATTCTACCTTGGTTCGCGAAAAAAACCCAGCTCATCCAGCCCGTCCCCGCTGTGTTCCTGATATAATGCTTGCAGCGCGGAGTTATTTCACTTGAGGTTGGATACGAGCCGTTCCATCTCGCCGGAGACGAGGGCGTTCTTGACGAACTTGATGAAATCGTTGCAGAACAGAGAGCCGTGCTCTCGCGTGTTTAAGGAATATAACAACGGAAACCGAAAAAGAAAAGCTTGACCCGAGGCTGATCAAGATCTCGATGATCATGATGCTCGGCGCCCTTGTGCCGATGCTGAACGCAACGGTCGTGAACGTGGCTATCAAAACGATCGTATCGGGGTTCGGCAGCACTATTTCCGTGGGGCAGTGGATCACAACGGTATATATACTTGCTATGGGTATAGCAGTCCCGGTTTCGGGCTGGCTGGTCAACCGGTTCTCGGGGAAAACCGTCTTCCAGGTTTCTTTGATGGTTTTCTGCGCGGGTTCGATCGGCGCTATTTTTGTGTGTAATATAGAAGGTCTCATAATATGGAGAGCCGTGCAGGGCGTCGGCGCAGGCGTGGTTTTCCCTGTAATGCAGACGGCGCTTGTCCGGTACTCAGAGGGGAAAAACCTTCCCCGGCTTATGGCCATTATCGGCATACCGGCGGCTATCATCCCGATACTCGGGCCTACGGCCGGCGGGCTCATCGTAAGCTTCCTGCCGTGGCAATGGATATTTATCATCAATATCCCGATATGCGCGGTCGCCTTTATCCTGGCTCAGATCCACCTGCCGCACGATGCCGCCATAGACAGGAAGCAGCCTCTTGATTTGATCGGGTTGCTTTTGCTTTCGCCCGCGTTCTGTGTGATCATTTTTGGCGTAACCGCGCTCCGGGAAGGGGAGGGCGCGGCGGCGTGGCGGAGCGCCTTGCTATTGGTTTTCGGCCTGATTCTGCTTGTTTTGTACTGCCTGTATTCGCTGCGCAGCAAAATAGAACCCCCGCTGAATATCCAGCTGTTCAAGGGCCGGAATTTCGCGGCTTCGGTCATTTTGATTTTTTTGTTCGGCATGTTTGGCACAGGGACGCTTTTCATTTTGCCTCTGTATTTTCAGCAGGCCTATCTGGTTTCGGCTTTTACCGCGGGGCTGATGCTAGCGCCGCAGGGCATTGGGATGCTTATCACGAGGGGAGTGGCCGCGGTATTTATCGAGAAATTCGGTGACCGCGCGGCCATATACACGGGATTGATCCTCACGTTGATTGGCACCGTGCCGCTTTCCATATTTTTCATGGAAGACAATTTGCTTTTCCCGGCCATCGTTCTTTTTATCCGCGGCTGCGGGCTGGGGCTGGTGATGGTTCCGATGATGACCTGCGTATATAACGGCCTTGACAAAAAAGACGTAGCACAGGGAACGACGGCAACGCGCATATTTCAGCAAATCGGCAGCGCGTTCGGAACCGCCGTGTTGGCAATCGTCTTGTCGCATGGGCTGGCCGCGCACGGGGCAAATGTTTTTTCCGTTTACAATCAGGTGTTTTGGTGGGCCACTATCTTTGCCGCTGTCTCAGCCGCCCCGGTATTTTTCCTTAAGAAAACCAAAGAGTGAACACAGTGGGGACGGTTCTTTTTGTGTTCCTTAGGAACACAAAAAGAACCGTCCCCACTGTGTCAAAAGAACCGTCCCCACTGTGTCTTCCACAATTAATAGTTGTATGCCACAATTAAGAGCAGATATTAAAGATTTCCCAATCATTATAAAATAAGCAAAATTGCCTATGAAAGGGTCATGAAGAGAAAGTGCAATGGAAACCAGTATGCATGAAATTGCGATAACGGTGAATGGGATCAAACATATTATAAAATTTGGGGTTTTTCCTGAATGCGCAAAGCCTTCCGATACGCTTGCAAGCACATTGAGGGAGATGCTGCTTTTGACAGGGACGAAGACCCCCTGCGACAGGGGCGCCTGCGGCGGGTGCACGGTACTTCTGAACGGGGAGCCCAGGCTTGCTTGCTCGACGCTTACGGCCGAGTGCGATGGCGCCGATGTGCTGACGATCGAGGGTTTGGGCGACCCTGCAACGGGGAGGCTCCATCCGATCCAGCAGGCGTTCATTGACCTGGATGCCATTCAGTGCGGAATGTGTACCCCAGGCATAGCCCTGACAGCTAAAGCGCTTTTGGACAGCAACCCGGATCCGTCAAGACGCCAGGTATGCGAAGCGTTGGCCGGCAATATTTGCCGCTGTACAGGATATGAGAAATATATTGATGGCATATTGCTTGCGGCCAGGAGAATGCGGGAAGGGGAAGGAGTCTGAAGGATGGCGCTGAACGTTGTGGGGCAAAACGCCGCGCGCATTGACGCAAAGGCTAAAGCTACCGGGGCCGCGTTGTTTACTGTTGACAGGCGGCTGCCCGGGATGCATTACGCGAAATTCCTGCGAAGCCCGCATGCGCACGCGCGCGTTTGCTCGATCGATACGGCCGAAGCGGAATCACTGCCCGGCGTAATAGCGGTGGTCACGCATTTCGAGCTTGAAGGAAAACGCCTTCATAATGACGTATTCGACGACCGGTCAAGATATTTGGGCGAAGCGCTTGTCGGCGTTGCCGCAACCGGCCCGGAGGTCGCGGAGGACGCCCTTGAGAGAATAATCGTCAAGTACGAGCCTTTGCCTGAAATACTTACCGCGCGAGACGCCCTTTGGTGTGATGCCCCCCCTGTTTGGGGCGAAGGTAATGTATGCACGTGGAGAGGCGCATCCCCGTCGAAAGACGCTTCAATTTCGTGGAGCAAAGGCGACGCGGAAAAGGCTTTGGCGGAAGCGGATATAACGGTCTCTTGCGAAATGGAAACGCATGCCCAGTTCCATGGGTGCCTTGAGCCGCATGCCTGTCTTGCGGACTGGGATGCCGGCCTGGACCTGCTGACGATGTATATCTCAAGCCAGGGGATTTTTGACGACCAGGAGAATATCGCCCACGCGATGGGGCTTCGCCTGGATCAGGTGCAGGTCAAATGCCCTTTTGTGGGGGGCGGCTTCGGCGCAAAGGCGCATAATACATGCAAAGAATACTTGATGACGGCGTTGTTGTCCCGGAAAAGCGGCCGCCCCGTCCGCTATACGCCTGAAAGAAGCGAGGAGATCGTCACAGCCATGCGTCATCCCGCGAGTTTTTCATATCAAATCGGCGCGAAAAATGACGGGACTATCACCGCGATAACAATGGATGCGTTGCGAAGCGGCGGCGCACACACATCTTTGCAGATGAACTTCCTCCTTGGCAGTACCGAGTATGTCGCGCCTACTTATCTGAAAAGCCCAAATGTGATGTACAAGGGCTGGAGCGTATATACCACGCTTCCACTATGCGCGGCGTTCCGGGGGTTTGGATATTTTGAAAGCGGTATAGCTTTCGCGCAGGCGGTGGACATGATGGCAGAGAAACTCGGGATGGACCCTCTGGATTTTCTGCTGAAAAATGTCCCCCGGAAGGGCGATCCGGTAAGTACCGATCAGGGCCCTCTGACCACCGAGGGCGTGGCTGATGCCATTTCCGCCTGCGCGGCGGTGATCGGCTGGAAGGATAAGTGGCACAAGCCCAATACAAAAAAGCTTCCTGATGGACGGATGCACGGTATCGCGATCGCCCACGCGATGGGGCGGGCGACCCTGCCGGATTTTGTGACATCGGGCAATGCGGCTATCCAGGTCAAGAAGGACGGGACGGCGCACCTGTTTGCCGGGATCAGCGATATGGGGCAAGGGCAGGCAACGGGCCTGGCGCAGATAGCCGCCGAGGCACTGGGCCTTCCCTTCGACGCGGTGCATGTGACCTGGGGGGACACGGCCGCGCCGCATACGGGGGATCAGGTCGCCAGTTCCACTACGATGATGACGGGAAACGCCGTCAAGCTCGCGGCTGAAGACGCAAGGACACAGATCCTTCGGCTTGCAGTGTCTTCGCTTGCGCTTGCCGACGACCCGGACGGCTTGACGATAGAAAACGGAGTGGTGCGGAACAAATACGATACAGACAAAACCGTAACTGTGGCCGGGATAGTCCAGCTCCCCGGAATCAAAGTTATTACCGGAAACGGGAACTGGTCCATCACCGACAAGACAGCTTCCCCCCGTTCAGTAGTGGTTTCTGTCGCAGAGGTCGCTGTTGACATTGAAACGGGCAAAATAGGGATATTGAACCTGATCCAGGGGACAGATTGCGGCCGGGCAATATCCACCAAACGCGTGGAAGGCCAATTGGACGGGGTGCTTTCCGGCGGCGTGGGGTACATGCTGATGGAAGACTGGGCGATGGACAGGGCAGGCCATGGGCGCATCCTGAATTTGAACCTTTATGACTACAAAATGCCGACATCTTCCGATTTCAGCGGTGTCCTTAAGCCCCATATCATTATTGAAAAACCGGATGATTTCGGGCCGTTCGGAGCCAGAGGCATGGGCGAGGCAAGCCTGTCTGCGTCAGCCCCGGCCCTGCTGAACGCTGTATACAACGCTATCGGCATACGTTTTAATTCCACGCCCCTTACGCCCGACCGCGTACTGGGTGCGATTCATCACTTATAAAAGACGGTCCTGTCAAAGAGGCTTTTTATCAAAAAATTCTTTGTAGTATTGGGTAATATAATCAATGAACCGCTTTTCGTTTGGCGTCCGGAGCCTTGTATTGCTGTAGGCCAGATATACTTTTCTGGGATCCCTGTCAAGCGGGATGAAGACATACTCATCATCATGGACCAGGTTTTGATAATGCGAAGGGCAGATCGCCAGGCCCGCGTTCACTTTGACGACTTCGCTGTGCGCGTAAGGGTCATTTGAATAAAAGAGGATGTTCGGGGCAAAGCCGTTTTCTTTGCAAAGCTTTATAAACCTGTCATAGCCCCTGTTTGATTTGCTCGGGCAGACAAGGGGTTCCCCGATAATATCTGTTATTGTCAATACCGGCCTGTTTGACAACGGGTGCTGTTTGTTCACCATGATGCAAATATTTTCGCTAATGAGGTGTATGGCGTTTATTTGCTTGCGGGTGATCGGCCCCATGATAAAAGCGAAATCCAGGTCCCCTTCGATCAGCTTGTCCTCGCAGATGTCATCCGGCTCTTCCACGTTTTCGAACTGTATGCCCGGGTACATTGATATAAAGCCTGCCAAGGGCGAGCCGATTTCCAGAAGCGAGACGATCGCGTTTGCCAGGCCAAGCCTAAGCACGCCTGTATGCTGGTCTTTCAGCTGCGTTATGGACAGGATCAAAGAATGCTGGCTTTTCAGGACTTCTTTTGCCTTTTCATACAATGCATCCCCAAATTTTGTGGGGACGACTCCTGATTGCGTGCGGTAAAACAACGGGACGTCAAGTTCGGATTCGAGCGATTGGATGGCCTTTGACAAGCCTTGCTGGGATAAAAAAAGCAGTTGGGCGGCTCTGGAGATCCTCTTTTCCTCGTATATGCATATAAAATATTCCAACACCTTAAGATCCATGATTGCCTGTCTCCTTCGGCCAATTGCGCCATAGAATAAACATCATATTACAACTTCCAGTTGTATGGCACAAGTATTTGCAGTTATGAAAGGGGCTTTGTTCACAATACAATTCACTTGAAGACGGGTGCAAAATTAGTATTTGTTTATCTGAGATTCGGGAGGAAAAAAATATGGACCAGAATTCAGCAGGATTGTTAAAACCATTACGTCTGGGAAACATCGTTGTGAAGAACCGCGTATGGAATTCCCCGCTTTGGACCCGTACTGCTACAGCGGACGGCGAGGTGAGCGACCGGACTATTGCCCATTATGCAGCGCGGGCCAAAGGCGGCGTCGGGGCGCTCTTTGTTGAAAGTTGTGCAGTTGACGGCCGCAACACCTGGAAGGAAGCACAAATAAGGATCGACCATGATAAGTATGGACCCGGACACCGGCGGCTGGTCGAGGCAATCCATCTGTATGATGTGCCGATAATCTGCCAACTGCATCATGCCGGAATGTTCGGGAATGACCCGGTATCGCCGTCCGGCGTGCCATGTCAGGATATGGGGAAAATAGGGCAGTTTACCGAGCCGAGAAGCCTTGCCACCGCTGAAGTCGAAGAAATCAGGGATCTTTTCATTGCGGCTGCCCATCGCGCGCTGGAAATCGGTTACGACGGCGTAGAGGTTCATGGGGCAACCGCATATCTTATCGAACAGTTCTTCTCTCCGCACAATAATAAACGAGACGATAAATACGGCGGCAGTCTGCAGGGCAGGATGCTTTTGCCATTGGAAATCGTCAGAGGTATTCGTCAAGCCTGCGGGCCGAACTTTGTGATCGGGTACACGGCTGCCGAAGACGATTTGCTGCCTGGCGGCATTGACCGTGAACAGACCGTTGCCCTGGCGATGGAACTCGAACGGGCGGGACTGACATACTTTGATCTGCAAAACGACGGAACTTATGAAACGTTCCACCGGGTTGAAACAGCAGCGGGGTATCGGCGTCAGCCCGTTGGACAATTCGACAAGACCGAATACTATAAATCAATACTGAAAATACCGGTCACAACGCGCGGCTGCGGGCAGTACGATCCCCTGGTTTGGAATGAGGCGTTTGAAAATGATCGAGCAGATGCTGTTCGGCTGGGCAAGCAAATGCTCGCTGACCCCGAAGTGGCTAACAAGGCCATCGAGGGAAGAATAGAAGACATCAGGCAGTGCATCAAATGCGGAAACTGTCTCTTCAGCGGTGAAATATCAAACCATCAGCTTAGTTGTTCCATCAACCCGGATATGGGCAGATATGAAGCGGCCATATTTCCTGCCGGAAAAACAAAAAAAGTTTTGGTCGTGGGCGCTGGCCCTGCCGGGCTTGAGGCGGCAAGGGTTGCTGCTCTCAGAGGCCATTCGGTCACACTGCTGGAAAAGCAGACTTCTGTTGGCGGCAACCTTGCTGTAGCCGCATTACCTATAGGCAAGGAATGCTTCACCCAATACATTGATTGGGGTGAATTACAATGCAAAAAGCTTGGGGTCGAGATAAAGCTGAACACCGAAGCGACAGCGGATATTGTCCGGGAAATCAATCCTGACGCAATCATTATTGCAACCGGCTCATCGCCGCTTATCCTGCCAATCAATGGTATTGATAAAGCAAGTGTTGTGACAGCAGAAGCCGTTTTGACGGGACAGGCGAAGGTAGGGAAAACGGTTGTTGTCGCTGGTGGTGGCGAAGTTGGCATTGAGACAGCCGATTTTATTATGGAAAAGCATTCGGTCGAGTCGCTCAGCCTCGTGGAAATGCTGGACGATCTTGGGCCTGATATGAATCCTATGGACTTGGCACTCCTGTTTTTCAATGAATCGATATTCCCGAAGCATTTCCGAAGCGGTCTTCGGATCATGACCGGGACTAAGATCAAAGAAATCACAGATACAGGCGTCCTGGTTCTTGATAAGACACTGAACGAATATGAGATAGAAGCAGACACCGTAGTACTTGCAATGGGATATAAGGCAAACCAGGAATTGTACAACGAGCTGAAAGAACAGTATCCGGAAATATATCTTGTCGGCGATGCAGTTCGTGCGAGAAAAATCTTTGATGCTGTTTATCAGGCAAATTATTTTGCAAGAAATCTGTAAGTAAAGAACATGTTATCAGGCAAATTATTTCGCAAGAGATCTGTAAGTAAAGAACATAGCAGGTGGAATAATGATCCGGGATCACAATAAACAAGAATGTAGAAAATCGAGAAAATCGAGAAAACAATAGGAGGAGGTAATTGTATGCGGAAAACCGAAAAACAAGTGATGGATCTGCGTGTCAATAATGAAATATACACTTTGACTGTCGGTAATGAGAAAGGCGAAGTGGCGGCTTCGGACACGCTGGTCCATACACTGCGCGAAAACCTGTCGCTGACAGGCACGAAGATATGTTGCGACAAAGGCGCGTGCGGCGCGTGCACCGTCATTGTCGACGGGGAGGCGATGCCGAGCTGTACACTGCTTACTGTCGAATGCGATGGGAAAAGCATACTTACCATAGAAGGGCTGGAAGACCCGAAAACCGGCGAGCTTGACCCCTTGCAGCAGGCGTTCATCGACAAGACGGCGTATCAATGCGGGTTTTGTTCGCCTGGGGCGATCATGGTCGTCAAAGCGCTGCTGGACAAGAACCCTGATCCCACCGAAGGCGAGCTGAAGGAGGCCCTGTCAGGGAACTACTGCCGCTGCGGCACGCACCACCAGGTTGTTGAAACAGTAATGGAATTCACGGGAAGGGGGGTATCCTGACTATGGAGCTGAGGCATGTCGGCAAAGAAACGCCGAGGATAGGCGCAAGGGATATTATCACAGGCAGGGCGAAATACGCCAGGGACCTGGTGATACCCAGGATGCTGTACGGAAAGGTGCTGAGGAGCCCTTACGCGTACGCGAGGATTCTGGATATCGATACGGAGGAAGCCGAGCAGTACCCGGGCGTTGAATCGGTGCTGACCTGGAAGAATTCACCTGACTGGGAAGAAGGGATGCTTGTCGAGCACAAGCGGTTTTTGAGCGATACGGCATATTACCTGGGCGACGCCGTGGCTTTGGTCGCCGCCAAAACAGAAGATATAGCAGAGGAAGCGTTGGGTTTGATCAAAGTGGTTTATGAGCCTATGGAGCCCATCCTCACCACGGCGGACGCGCTGAAACCCGATGCCCCCGAGCTATATATGGAGCTTCCCGGGAACCTGGCGCCCACCGATGTCTTTGAGAATATGGGCATGGCTTTCACGGATATGGCATACGGCGATGTGGAACAGGGCTTCAAGGAAGCGGATGTGATCGCGGAGACGTTCTCGACCGTGGAAAGCGGCCAGCAGCCCCTTCCCCCCGAGCCCCCCGGCGTCATCGCGGAATGGGACGGCGAGAACCTTACCGTTCGTGGTTCCATGTCTTCACCGGGGCTGTGCGCGATGCAAAACTCGGGGCATATGCAGATCCCGATAACGAACATGCGCGTCATCGCGCCCTATGTGGGCGGGAGCTACGGGTCGAAGCACTTTTCGAGCTGCGGGAGCATCATACTGTACGCGGCCGCGCTTGCCAAAGCGACAAGCAGGCCGGTAGGCTTGTTCTGGACAAAAGAAGAGCAGTTTGCGGCGCAGACAATGCGGATAAGGTCAACAGGGGAGTACAGGATCGGCCTGAAGAAGGACGGCACGGTCACCGCGGTCCAAGGCGAGTGGATCAATGAAAGCGGGGCGTTCTCCGGGGAGCAATGCCTGATGGTCGGCGTTGGCCATATCGCCCAGGCCATTGTGGCCAAAAGCAAGAACGCGGATGTCCGCACGAAGATAGCCCTGACCAACAGGATGCCATCCGGCGCGTACCGCGGCTATGGCTATTTGGAAAACACTATACATATATGCAATGCCCTGTACAAAGGGCTTGAAAAAATCGATCTTGACCCCGTCGAGTATTTCCGCCGGAACACGCTGAAGGTCGGCGATGAGTTCTTCCACGCGTATATGTGCACCGGGATGGTTGAGTACGCAGGCCCTGATTTTGTCAAAGCCCTTGACGAAGGCGCGAAGGCGTTTGGCTGGGATGCCCGGTGGAAGGGGTATGGGAAGCCGACGAGGGAAGACGGCAATATGGTCTACGCTGTGGGGATGGGCCTTGCCGGGGAGACCGATGTGGGCGAGCAGGCCGCCAACGAGAACGTGGAACTTGTTTTTGACGGCGGCGTAAAGGTCTTTTGCAGCATAACGGAATTCGGCACAGGTGGCCGCGACGTGATGCGCAAGTTCGCGGCGGAAGTACTGAATGTGCCTCTTGAAAGCGTGCAGCTCTCGCCCAGTGATTCTTACGCGGCGCCTTACGAATGGGGCAGCACGGGCTCAAGGACCGTTTTTTCCGTTGGGACGGCCGTTGTGCAAGCGGCCGTGGACGCAAAGAAAAAGCTGCTGGAACGCGCTTCTTTAGTTCTCCAGCGCCCGCCTGAAGACCTGGAAACAAGGGATGGGTTGATTTTTGTCAAAGACGACCCGATGGCCTGCATAGCCTGGGTCGCGGCGATAGGTTTCAACCAGAGCATAACAGGCGTCGGGAACTTCAAAGGGGTATTCAACGTGGGGATCCAGCAAGCGCAGTTCATAGAAATATCGCTTGATAGGGAAACGGGCAAAGTGGAAGTGCTGGAACAGCTCTGCTCCACAGACTGCGGGCAGGTGGTCAATCCCCTGGCTTTCAAGGGGCAGCTTGACGGGTACTTCCCCGGGATCGATATGGCGTTGCGCGAAGAAACGGTATGGGACAGCAAAGGCCGGATGCTGACCGCCAACATGATCGATTATAAAACCCGCACCTGGAACGATTTGCCCAAACACGACAGAGTCGTTGTGGAAACGCCGCCGCAATCAGACCCGCCTGCGCCTTTTGGCGCGTTTGGGGCCGGGGAGCCGAGCCTTGCGCCTGCCATACCGGCAATCACTTTGGCGATCTACAACGCGACCGGCATATGGTTCAACGATTATCCGATTTCGCCGGATGTGATTCTAAACGCTTTAAAGAGCAAGGACGAAAGGAAGGGGAAATAGGGCTATGAAACATTTTGAACACATTAACGCGGTATCGGTCGAGGAAGCGGAACTCGAGCTGAAAAATGGCGCGAAGGCAATAGCCGGGGGCACCGATATCCTGGGTGTCCTGAAGGACAAGATATTGCCTGAGTATCCCGAAAAGCTTGTCAACCTCAAAACAATCGACGGGATGGGGAATATAGAAGAAACGGAAAGCGGGCTCAGCATCGGCGCGAACGCGAAGCTGGTGGATATCGCGGACTCGGGGCTGGTCAGGGAAAAGTACACAGCGCTCGCGCAGGCCGCCTGCTCCGTGGCGTCCCCCCTTATACGGAACCAGGCGACGATCGGCGGGAACATTTGCCAGGATACCCGGTGTTGGTATTACCGCTATCCGAACCATGTCGGCGGCCGCATAGTCTGCTCCAGAAAAGGCGGGGAGAGTTGTTCCGCTGTCACAGGCGAGAACAAGTACCATTCGGTCTTCGGCGGGATGCGTGTAACAAGGTCGGCGTGCTCCGTAAGCTGTCCGGCTCATATCGATATCCCAAAGTATCTTGAAAGGGTCCGCTCAAAGGATCTTGACGGCGCCGCAGGAATCATGCTCGAAAAGAATCCGCTCGCGGCCATAACGGCGCGCGTCTGCACGCACTTTTGTATGGAGGGATGCCACAGGAACGACTATGATTCTGAGGTCAATATCGGCCAGATAGAACGGTATGTAGGCGACTATATACTTGATAACGCTGATCGTCTTATGCTGCCTCCGGACATGGAGAGCGGGAAAAAGGTCGCCGTCGTCGGAGCGGGGCCGGCGGCGCTCAGCGCGGCTTATTATCTTCGTAAGGAAGGCCACGCGGTAACGGTGCTTGACAAAATGGACGAGCCCGGCGGGTTGCTGATGTACGCCATTCCCGAATACAGGCTTCCCAAAGACAAGGTACGCAAGCTCACGGGCGCGATCGCGGCCATGGGTGTTGAATTCAAGCAAAAAATACATGTCGGAGAGGACATTTCGCTTGACGAGATCGTCGGCGCCTATGACGCGGTATTTCTGGATACAGGCGCGTGGAAGCGAAACATTATTGGCATTGACGGAGAGGACTTGACTGTATTCGGCCTCGAATTCCTGATGGAAGTCAAAACCTGGATGAAAGACAAACCGGGGAAGGACGTCATCGTGGTCGGCGGGGGCAATGTGGCAGTTGACGTTGCCGTTACCGCAAAACGGCTTGGCGCAAACAGCGTCACTATGGTTTCTCTCGAAACAGACGCCCAGCTTCCCGCGACCAAAGAGGAAATGGACCGTGCCCTGGAAGAAGGCATAGTACATATAGGCGGATGGGGGCCCAAGGCCGTATTGCGCGATGGCGAAGAAATCACGGGGCTTTCATTCAAAAAGTGTACGTCGCTTCTCGACGAAGAAGGGCGGTTCGCACCCGAGTATGACGAGGCTGACATCAAAGAGGTAAGCGGGGACGCTATCCTGCTTGCGGTCGGGCAGGTGATTGACCTGTCTTTCCTTGACGAGCGCCTGAGCGTCGAAACGGAGCGCGGGCGTGTCATGGTCGAGGAGAAAACGCAGGAGACGAGCCGTCCCGGAGTTTATGCCGGCGGTGATGTCACGACCGGCCCGTCAACCGTTATTGCGGCCATTGCCGCCGGCAGAAAAGCCGGGGAAGCAATGATCGAGTACCTGACCGGGGAAAAATCTGACGACTGCGATCACGCATACAAAGAAGGGTTTGTTGTCCGTGGGAAAACCTGCCTTGAGCACTCAGAGACCGTAAAGCAAAACCTCCTTCCCAAAGAACAACGCACTGCTGACAAAGAGGACGACCAAGGCCTTGCGCTTGATATACTTGAGGCGGAAGCGGACCGTTGCTTCAACTGCGCGTGCTACGCCGTCAACCAATCCGACATCGCGGCGGCATTGATGGCAATGAACGCGGTCATCTGCACAAACAAGGGGAAATACCCTGCGGACGCCTTCTTCACAAAAGCGGCCAAAATCTCCGATGCGCTCGAGCAAGGGGAAATCGTGACTTCTATCGAAATCCCGAGGCAGACAGGCGTGACCGCGTATGACAAATTCCGTGAGCGCAACGCGATCGACTTTGCGATGATAAGCGTCGCGAGCTCATATTCTGTGGAAGGCGGCGCGGTCAAGGACGCAAGCATCGTCCTGGGCGCAGTGGCGCCTGTGCCCATCCGGGCGAAAGAAGCTGAGGAATTTTTAATAGGAAAACCGGTCGATGAAAAAACGGCTGTGGAAGCTGCGGAGATCGCTGTAAAGAACGCAGACCCGCTATCGCAAAATGAATACAAGATCCAGATCGCGAAAACACTGGTCAAAAGATCGATTATCAAAATGGTCTAAAACCGAAGAAAGCTGGCTGCCTATGCCAGCAATGGCGGCTGCAGAAATTACTAAAAGGAGGTATGAAAAATGTCAGAAGTAGCAGGGAAATGGGATATAGTCATAAGCGTTCCGATGAACAAGGTCCATAATCTGTTGGAGATAGCAGTGGATGGCGACGCGCTGACCGGGTCGCTCACAGATCCGCCTACCGGCAATGTATCCGAATTGACCAACGGCAAAGTCGACGGCGACACTTTCAGTTTCGAGAGCACGGTCGGCTCCCCCTTCGGGCCGCTGGCCATCGTGATGTCCCTTAAGCTCAACGCGGACGGTACGATATTGGGCACAAGCAAAACCAAAATGGGTACATTCAAGGTGAAAGGCTCGCGCGTATAACACAGCGGGGACGGTTCTTTTTGTGCTCTTCCGTGACAAAACGACCCTTTTTACAGTGAGGATAACTTAAGGGTATTGCGGGCGTCGATAAGGGCGGCGGACGAAGGAAAAGTCACTGAGCATGAGCTCATTGAGGCCTGACGAACACAGCGGGGACGGTTCTTTTTGTGTTCCTTAGGAACACAAAAAGAACCGTCCCCACTGTGTTCCAAAAAGAACCGTCCCCACTGTGTTCTTCAAAAAAATACCTCTTGACATGGAGCGCACTCCATGGGTTATTGTTGCCCCAGGAGGTGATTGTTTATGGGTTATTCTGCCGGGGAAGCGGCGAAAAAACTGGGTTTGTCCAAAGACTGTCTTCGCTATTATGAAAAAGAAGGCTTGCTCCCATCGATAGGACGCGACACCTCAGGGCGCCGTCTCTATTCTGAATCTGACATCGAGTGGATATTTCTTATCCGCTGCCTGCGCGAGACGGATATGCCGATCAAAAGGATCAAGCAATATGTGGTTCTATTGATGGAGGGCGGCGGCAATTCAATACCGAAGCGCCGCGATATTTTGGCGGAGCACAGGGCATTTTTGGCGGAGAGGATCGCGGCGTTCCAAAACCTTCTCGGACTGATAGAAAAAAAGCTTGAGTTCTATGATGAGGTAATGGGGTCAGGCGATCCCGAAAATGCCCGATGTATGGACTACGCAGCAGAATGGGAACACTTTAGAAGCATACTCGGAGGTATCACAAATGAATGAGACAGCGCTGGTCACCGGCTCAACGAGCGGTATAGGAATGGCATTTGCAGAAAAACTGGCACAGGAAAAATTCGATCTGGTTTTGGTGTCGCGGGATGAAGAAAAGCTGGCTTCCCAGTCGCAGGGGTTGGCAGAAAAATATGGGATACAGGTTGCTGTCATCACAGCAGACCTGGAAAAGCCCGGGGCCGCAGCAAGGGTTTATTCGGCAGTAAAGGGGCTCGGCAAGTCCATCCAGATACTGATAAACAACGCAGGGTTCAATGAATATGGCCGTTTTGTGGACACCAGCATGGAGAAAGAAAATGAGATGATTCATTTGCATGCAATATGCACAACGGAGATGATGAAGCTGTTCATTCCCGATATGGTTGACAACGGATACGGCCGGGTCTTAAACCTGGGCTCGACCGGTTCCATTATTGCTTGCCCAAACAACGCCGTATATGCAGCAACCAAGGCATATATCCTGCACGTTTCAAAAGCGGTAGGTGCGGAGCTGGGTGGGACCGGCGTGTCGGTCACAACACTGTGCCCGGGATCCACAAAAACAGAATTTGCGGCAAAGGCGGGAATGGAAAACACCTTGCTATTCAAGAGATTCGTCATGACCCCGGAATTCGTTGCGGAGGCAGGTTACAAAGCACTTATGAAAAGAAGGGTATCGATTGTCGCAGGGGTCTACAATAAATTGCTTGTCATTTCGTCAAAAGTGACGCCGGCGCCTTTGCTGAATTCGCTGACAAAAAAGATGCTGGCCGATGCTTGATAACACAGCGGGGACGGTTCTTTTTGTGTTCCGTCTTTTGTCCTTTGCGATGTATAGAACACAGCGGGGACGGCAGGATGTGTGAAAACAGCCCGTTGGCAAACACGAAAACCCTGCCTTTGGCCTTTTCGGCAGGGAAGAAACAGGATGCTAGATTTAGACCCTACGTTTTGCGTAGATTTGTGGCACGGAATTGCGGTAATCGACGAAAGCAGCATGGGGAAGACACTGGGGACGATCCTACTGTCTTGCTGTCGGCTTCATTTTAAAGGTCTCGATTTTCTTTCCCAATGCGGACAGAGAGATTTACATCTGTTACACTTGGTTTGTTTGTTTGAACGATTGAACGCAAAAGGTGAATCGCATGGACTGCTATAAACAAATCGAACTCATAAAGACTGGTTTCATCAATAATCGGAAACTCTTGCTTGCCATAGGCGATGAAAACCGGCAAATCATCATGACAGTGCTGATGGGGCAGTGCAATGGGCTGCGCGTCGGAGAAATCACGACGAGAACGCACCTGTCCCGCCCTGCGGTGTCTCATCATTTAAAGATATTGCTGGACTGCGGCCTTGCGTCGCTGAACAAACAGGGGACGATGAACTATTACTCGCTGAACCTGGGTGAGGAGTTTCAAAACTTCTTAGCCCTTATCCGGCATATCGCAGAATTCAAACAGGCGAAAGATGCCGGATTACTTGAAGGTATAAAAAAGTGAAAATAACAAGGATACCCTGCGGTAACGGAAACTGTTTTTGTGTAGAGGATGGCGACAACGCAATTTTGGTAGACACATCATGCGCTGAGTACCGGGATAAGATCCTAGCCGTCTGCAAGCCCAAAAACATACAGCTGATCGTTTTGACGCACGGGCATTTCGATCATATTCAAAACGCCGCATTCCTTTCAGACAAGCTTAATGCGCCGATCGCGATGCACAGGGATGACATAGCTCTGATCAAGGACAAGTTGGCTGAACCGATTATGGCACATACTTTATTGGGCAAAGTCATCATGAAGGTTTCGCAAAAGGGATTCGACCAGGCTAAAGTCGAACAATTTGAACCGGGGATTTTTCTCGAGGACAGCTATTCACTAAGCAAATATGGTGTTTCTGCAACTATTATCGGTCTTCCCGGGCACACAAAAGGCTCAATCGGCGTTGTCGTCGGCAACCATGATATTATTGTTGGCGACGCCTTGATGAATATGGTCCATCCGACGAAATCCCCATTATACGGTAACAGAGCACTTATGGAGCAAAGCGCAGCAATAATAAGCGCGTTAGGAGATGTCACTGTGCATTTCGGACATGGAAAATCGGTTAAGAACAGAAAGTGGTGAACGAGAATGACAACGACAACCTGCATATATGTCTTCAGTGGAACAGGCACGGCATTGTCCATTGCTGATCAGGTATGTGACTTCGTTGGCGACGCAACCGTTGAACTGATCCCACAGCTGCTGGCCAAATCGACAGGCGAGATCAAAGCGGGTGCGCCAAAGGTCGGTTTCGTGTTCCCGAACTATTTCGGCGGCATACCCAATGCTGTGCTGACATTTATACGAAAGCTGAATATGGACGACGTTCACTATATATTTGCCATTGTCCCTGCGGGCGGCGGTCAGGGCTTCAGCCTGAGATTTTTGAAAAAAGAACTTCAGCTTAAGGGGAAAACGCTGGATTATGGCAGATATGCAGTGGGGCCGAGCAACTATATTGTAGCCGGTTACTACGGAATGCTTATCAAGGTTGGTGAGAAACAGGAAAAGTTATTAAATTCGCTGCGTTGCAGGATACGCCAATGCGCCGTAGAAATCAAAGCAGACAAGCGCTTTGTTGAGCAGAGCAATCCCTTCATGTTCGCCATGAATCGATTGCTGTCATCGCTATCCTCGCGCGATGTACTGAAAGACACCTCCTGTGGGGACAAGGATTACAGCGCCTGCGGCAAATGTACGGGCTGCGGTATTTGCCAAAAGGTATGTCAGGCGAACAACATCGTAATGACTGACAACAAACCCTTGTTTCAGCAGAAATGCTATCGTTGTATGGCCTGCATACAGTATTGTCCGCAAAATGCCATCTTTTTTAAAGGCAGGGCGCTGAACAAACCCAAATATGTTCATCCTGATTATCCCGCCGGGAAAATGATTTGCAGGCTACAAGAGAACGCCAACGATTCAAAGACTTGACTTAAAGTTTTTTTCGGTGATATCGGATGCCTCTCGATTATGCTGATAATACTACTTCAATCGCAGCTCGCATTTTCGAAGTTTAAGGTATTGTCCGTCCTGAACAGTAAGATATTTTTCTGTTTCGAAGTTATCATTGGCAGATGTTCCAAACGTTACTTATCATCAAATTAGA
>Ga0082212_10004395_pt1 | contig 19550 bp, 15 predicted proteins | sample TergutNt197P3_FD_71548 | JGI IMG/M metagenome (GOLD analysis project Ga0082212, IMG submission 71548) | Neocapritermes taracua P3 segment gut microbial communities from Petit-Saut dam, French Guiana - Nt197 P3 | ecosystem: Host-associated > Arthropoda: Insects > Digestive system > Gut ... | reverse complement strand
CAACGATCCTTCGGCGCCTCCGGAGCTGCACGACACGGGCAATACGCTAGTCCGGCAAGAAGGCAATGTTTTCATTGAGTACGATAGAAACGGCGTTCCCCTTGGTCAGTGGCATTGGGACGATGTGTTGGATGAGTGGATATTTGAAGAGTATCCGCCAAGCGCTGCATTGCCTCAAACCGGCGATAATGGGATGTCGGCTTCAATGCTGTTTATTCTGCTTGATCTTTCATTGATCGCACTGGGATTTTTGGTGGTGAAATTGCTTTTGCTAAGGCGGAAAGAAATGCAGCCGCAGCGCCCGGCGTCCTAGGTAATAATGCGAAATATAGCGAGTTATTAGGATTAGGCGGGCGGTCAAAGTAGACGCAACGGATAAGGCAAACGCAGTCTTTGAAAGACTCGCTGTCACAATCAACCGCCGCGCGAAAGTGCGTTACAGTTTATCGCAATTCATATAATTGCTGTGAAACTGTGTAACAAACGATTATTGCATTCCTAATTGAGTTGTGCTATGCTCAATATAAGATAGGGGTGATAACTAATGAAAAAACAAAAAATGAAGCGCTGCGCAGCAAGAATTCTTACATCTATTATGGCCTCGGTGTTCATAATCTCATTGCTTGCCGTGCCCGCGATTGCGCTTGACGGCAATATTCTGAGCAATTACAGTTCGGCAGAAATAAAAGTCCACAGTTTAAATATCACGGGAGAACCGCCAGCCAAAGTGGAAGCCTTGATGGTCATAAAAGAAGCAGGAACAGGTAACTACATATATTATTATGAGGATAGGTATGTTCCGGCAAGAGATGTAGACGGATACAGTGGAGATGAGACTATTTCGTCTGAGGGTGTAACAGGCAGCCCAATCTATGTCAAGAGTAATGTAGGTGATATGGTACCATATATGGTTCAAGCCGTGGATGAAAACGGAGTCCCTGTCGTTGATAAAAATAATGTACCAATCATGGTAGAGGCCGTAGACGAACATGGTAACGTAATTAAAGTAGTTGATGCAAGTGTTGCACCTTGCGATCCGGGAGACATAGACGAAGATTGTGTTCTGGTTTATATTCCGATTTATATCGAGGCTTCCGTCCCTGTCTATGCTTCGGGAACCGGGGCAAGCGGCGGAACTGCGGTCGGCGTATACGGCAGCCCTGGTCTGACATTAATGATCGATTTTAGCCCCAGCGGCATCAATGGTAGCGTGTGGCACACGTTGCTTGGAAGGCAAGGGCAAGGAGGCAGCTCAACATGGAACGGCGGATTGTCAACTCCTGCCAATTCCTCAGATAAACCCTATGATCTTTTTGTACTGTTGATATGGGACGATGGTACAGCTCTGCTTGTACAGACAGACGAACAAAGCGCTTCGGGCGGAGGCAACAAGTCAACGGTAAACTTCTGGGTACTAAATGCAAGCAATGGCGCCAAAAGCGTCACAGTCAACAAAGCTATTGCGGATGCTATTGCGGCGGCTATTGAAGGGGGTGCCACAGGGGAGGATCCAACCGTGTATGGAGAAGTTACGTACCAACTGGATCTATCGAAGACGGTAACAGGCGGCGGAACTCCTCCGGATTACTTTGAATTTTCGGTGGTTTTCTCGGGCGAAGGCAATCTTGGCGATATTGCCTATTCGTTCTATAGTAATGACGATGACGATGACGATGACAATGTTTTCTACGACATCCATAACCCCGGCAGATACACTGTCAGGCTGCGAGACGGCCAGAAAGTTGAGTTTTTCAATATTCCGGAGAATGCGGCATACACAATAGTGGAAAACAACTACTCTTCGCTCCGCTATAGTTCAAATTATGCAAACAATACTGCTGCCGGAACGTCCGAGCAAGGAAGAGACGTCAACGTTGAGTTTGTCAATACATATAATCCGCCGCCGCCCAATAACAACAATGATACGGATCCACCGGACGATAGGACTCCGCCTGGTGATAGGACTCCGCCCGATGATACGACCCCCCCGGACGACACAGATCCGCCCGACGACACAGATCCGCCGGATGACAGGATCCCGCCGGACGATGAAGACAATGAAGAAAACGAAGATGGTGGCAATAACGGCAACCGTAACATAGAATTCCAGGGCGGAACAAACCCCGATGACTTCCCCGGCATTGACTTTAACAGGCGCCAAAGGGATATATATACTCCCGGCGGCAACGACCGGTCAGCGCCTCCTGTTCCAAATGACATCAATAACCGTCTTGTTCCTCAAATTGGCGACGATGGCGAAGTGTTCTTCATAGAGTTTGACGATTTCGGCGTCCCGCTCGGCGAATGGCGTTTCGACGATGGGGGAGAAGACATGTGGATGTTTGACGAATATCCGCCGCTGAGCGAGCTGCCGTATACAGGAGACTATAGTATCCATGCTTATCTGTATCTGCTGTCAGTGATTTCATTATCCGGAATTTGTCTGTTGTTGTTGGCAAGCATAAGGAAACTTGGCAAGCGCAAAGGCAACGGCTAGCCCTCGGTTACCGACGACACAAGCAGCGAAATATCCATAATTTATATACCGCACGAGATATGATATTGGTTTTTTCTGTTCTTCGTATCATATTTTGTGCGGTATTTCGCTTAGATTCCGATTATGCACTTGAGCCGGAGGCGGCCCGGCAGGTTTTGCTTTTCGTAGAGTTCTGCTGCGTATTCGCCGACGGCTTTTATCACTTCGGCGCGCTCTTCTTCAGTTATGCGGTGCGGGCTGAATCGCGCTTTTAATGCGATTTTTTCGATTTCTTCCGGAGGATCGCCCCGCTTGCTCAATCGCGAGACGTACTTCCATGCATATATGACGGATTCGTTTGCGTCCGGATCGGAAAAGCGTTTGCGGCGGTAGTTTCGCAGGATACTGCGTCGTATTGCGAGGATAGCGATGCACACGGCAATACATGCTATGACGACCAAATCGGTTCGCATGACCTTGTGCGCATTTGCTTCTGCCTGAGCGTCAGAGCCCGGGGATTGACCGGGTATCTGTGACGGCAAGTTGCCTTCATCGGAGCCAAGATCGCCAGCGTCGTTATTGCCATACTCATCACCGGAGTTTTCATCGCCGGGGGGTTCATCCGGCGGTTCGTCAGGGGGCGATTCGGCCGGCGTCTCTTCAGCATCATTGTCATATTCATCGCCTTCCTCGGGGGCGTCTGTCGGCGCGGGCACAGGGGCTGCTGTATGCGGCGTGACTCCTTGGACGCCGGATCTTGGAGTGGCGGGGGTTGCTTCGAGGGGTATCCAGCCTATGTTTTCATAATAGACCTCGACCCAGGCATGAGCGTTCCGGTCGGTGACCACGACGGTTTTTCCTTCCTGGCCATCTGGCACCACGACCAGGAATCCGCTGGTGAGACGCGCGGGTATATCCAGAGCGCGGAGCATAAGCGCGGCGGCTGTCGCGAAGTGTATGCAGTAGCCCGTACGGGAGGTTTGCAGAAAATAGAGCGCGAAATCCTCTCCGTCGGGAATGACAAACGGATCGAGAGAGTATCGGGCGGCAGAGGAAATGTATTCTGCGACCTTGTCCGCGATTTCCGAGCGATCGGCATTCGGATCTATGCCGGCATCAAGCGCAAGCCGCCTCAGCCCTTCAGCGGTGGATCCCTCGATTTGCGTATATATGGAAGGCGCTCGCATCTGCCCATTATAGGCGGACAGCCCCGTAGCGCTGAGATATCCGGAACCTAAAAGCGATGCGTAATAGCTTAAAATGCTGTCGTTTGCATAATAAAAATCGACAAAATATGATCCGGACTGCGTTGGTTCGGCTGATCCGCTGTAATAGGGCCTGTATATGACGTCGGATGTGTCGCCTGTTCTGACGATGCTCATTTTCGCCTCTTGCGGTGCGTTTGCGGGATGTCTAAGGCTATATATCTCCGCAATACGCGCAGGCATCAGGTTCGCTGCGTTTTCTTGGGAAATCTGCAGCGTATCTGCCTCAGTATGCCATACGCCACCGTCAAAACCCTGCATCGAGTAGCCTCGCAAATAGAAAACGCCTGCGTGCGTGGAGTTTATCTCAAGCAAGCTTTCGTCCGCTATAGCGCGCGACCCGGAGCTTGACACCGGGACTTTGTCTTTGTTGAACCGCCATCGTCCTGAAATCGCTTCCGGCCAGCCCACGCCCGGTTTCTCAAACGTATTGCTGAAACGAGTGGTCGTACTTCTGAGGTATGTGTCAAGGTTTATGATGAAATTGCTGCGGTTGTTGCTGTATATCGGAGCGATCAGGTATGCGCCGCACAGAATGACCATAGAAAGAGCCAGGGCGGGGAATACGCCTTTTCCCCAATTGACGGATTTGTCCGGGTGCATGGAGCCGCTTATGATCAGTGTCAGATAGACCGCGAGCAAACCTATCAGGTATCGCCTGTCCGGAGTCGTTTGGGTTATTATGAATGTCAGGGCGACAAATGGCGCCGTGAATAGAAACGAAAGGGTCGTGCTGCGCCGCATGCATATAGACCCGGAAATAAGATACGCAAGGACAATTCCCGCAACGGCAAAAAACAGCGTCAATTCATATGATGATGCGCCGGCGCCTGAAAAGAGCGCCGGAATCCGCAGGTACGCATTGTATTGCTCAGTGATAACGAATACTACCCATTTCGCGCCCTCTACGATTTCCGCCAGTTTCCAGACAACCAGCGCCAATACGGGGATAGTCAGCATTGTGAACGCTTTTCCCCCGAAAAATGTAGTTGACGCCGTAAATATGGCGACAGTGACAAGCCAGGCAACGAGAATCCCGTTGATATCCACGTTCAGGGAAAAAGCGCTGATCAGCGCGCCCATAACGCAATAAACCGCCGCCAGCGTGAGAAGGAGCCTCCCGGCAAACGTAAGAGCACGGTTCATACAGCTTCCTCCCCTTGTGCCCTCGCGTCAATGTTATACACCCATGAAAAGCGGTCGGGCAGGGATACGGGTGCGGGTATCGGTGGCGCCTGGCTGTCGAGGGAGTTGTAGAGGAATTCTGACAGATCCTCCGGGCGGGTTATCTCCGCGATAGGGCTGCCGTCCCAGAGTTTTATATAGTAGGGCATGTCGCGGTTGAGCAGATAGCCGGAAATCCACATCAGGCGCCCAAGTATCAGATCCCTTTCATCCGCGCCGTTCCAAGGCGCGATGCGGACAAGGCGGCTTTGCGGCGGCGGCGCAAGCGGTTCGCGGACGATCAGTTCGTCATGTTTCGCCGATAGTTTCCAATGCACGCTTCTGATAGGGTCGCCGTGGCGGTACTGACGCATGTCATGATCCTCAGAAAAGCCGCCTCCGCGCTTCGGGCGCAAAACAACGCCCCTCGGCAGCGAAACGATGCGAGGGGGCTTGACAGGCGCCGGCAGTATCAGGACGGCAGCCCTGAGCCTTACGGGCACATATATGGAAAAAAGGCCTACCAGGCTGGTCGTGCGTATGCGGCGAATGTCGAAAACAGTTAGTCCGCTGTGCAGCGTGTCGATTGGGATTTCGACGCTGCCGCCTCTCTCGGCAGAGCATGTTATGCGCCGCGTGATTGCGGAGCCGCCCGCGTCAATCGTCAGTTTTGCCCTTATACGGCCCGTCGGGTATGGTCTATTCTGATACGTCGCTAAAACTGCCGCCCCCCCGGCGCCCTTGTCCAGCAGCTTTGGCACGGCGAGCGAAACCCGTTTTGTGAGCATGCCCGCAATGCTTACAAGGAAATCGAATGGCGCCAGCATCGGGATCAGCGTCATAAGGTACCAGGAAAACCAATAAGGATACAGCGCATGGAAAACAATCGAGCCGACGAGCGCCAGCACATACACAATCCTGCGTGTTACCATGGTCAGACTATCCGCGGCACGCGCACGTTATGCAGAATATCGCGCAATATTCCCGCGGCCGTAATATTTTCGCTTTCCGCTCCCGGTTTGAGCATCATCCTGTGCGTTAACGTGTCGGCGGCGATTGACAAGATATCCTTCGGGATCACATAGTCCCGTCCCTGCGCATAGGCCATCGCCTTTGCCATGCTTGTCAGCGCGATGGACGCGCGGGGGCTGGCGCCCAGCAATAGGTCCGGGTGCCGCCGAGTCTCCCCGACCAGCATCACTATATAGTTCAGTATCGCGGGGTCGATGTGGATCCTGTCCACCTCCGCGCGCATCATCTCAAGCCCCTGGATCGTGAGGATAGTTTTCACATAATCGAGGGGGTTTCTGCCCTGCTTTCGTTTGAGAAGCTCAAGTTCGTCGTCGTGACCCGGATATCCCAGCGACAGCCGGATCATAAAGCGATCCATCTGGGAATCCGGCAGATTCTGCGTTCCCGCCGCTCCTACGGGGTTTTGCGTCGCTATGACGGCAAAAGGCTGCGGTATAGGATATGTGATCCCGTCGACCGTTACCTGGCCTTCTTCCATAGCTTCAAGCAGCGCTGCCTGGGTGCGGCTGGTCGCCCGGTTGAGTTCGTCGGCCAGAAAAAGGTTGCACATGACGGCGCCGGGCGTATATGTCATGCGCCCGGTGTCTTTGTTGTACATTGAGAAACCTGTGACGTCCGATGGGAGGACGTCGGGGGTGAATTGCATGCGGCTGTATTTCATGGCAAGCGCTTTTGAAAACGCTATGGCAAGCGTCGTCTTGCCTACCCCCGGAATATCTTCCAGCAGGATATGGCCTCTTGCAAGTATAGCCAGCAATACGCGCAATATGACGGCGTCTTTGCCGACTATTGCATTCGATACAGTTTTCATTATACGCAGTACCGCTGAAGAATTCTTATCGGTCGCCGCCATTTTTCCTCCGCATTGATCGTTATTCTTTGGTGTCTACGAAAACTGTATCAAAGAAATGCATAATAGTCGTATCTTATTTTATTTATTAACGGCAAGGGCATTGGCAGTGGGGGGAGGAAACCGCTATATGCCGGGGAACTTGCTGAGGAACTTGTAGTATGATCAAAAGCGCTAAAGCGCGATCCCAAGCTCTGCGGTTTTTTCCGCGGTCGGCACGCCGTCTTTGTCCCACCCGCGCAGTTCGTAGTACTCGCCCAGCATAGCGTAGAGTTCGGCGACCTTGCCTGCCGCCGGGCCGGATGGCAGCTTTTCGCGCAGCAGGCGCGGAGGCAGCGTGTCTTTTTCTACCCCGGCCGCGATGTTGTAATGCTTTTCAAAATTCCATATGCGCTCGCCTTTGAGCAGGATTTCCTCGTCGGTTTCGTTGGAGCCGACGGCTTCGCGGTATTGCGCCGCTATTTCCGGCAGTCCGCAGCCGTTCGTCGTGAACATGCATAGGCCGGTCGAGTCAACCAAGGCGGCGAGATCCTGGAATTCTTTTAGCACGCCGGCTTTTCCTTCTGTGACTAGCGGATCTAATTTAAATGGATCGCCCAGTATCTCAACAGCGTTCATATAGCCGCGCATATGGCAGCCGCCCCTGTTGGATGTTGCGTACTCAAGGGCCATGCCTTGCAGCGCCCGGCCATCGTAAGCGGGCGTCTCCTGCTTCTTTGTACTCATCGAAAGCTCCGGATGGCCATATTTTTCCGCAAGCCTGTACGAGCCGAGCTTGAGGGTTTGACCGAATCCTTCGTTCTTGCCTGTCGCTTCGGTCAGTTCCACTATTGCATGGGGGTCGCCGAAGCGGAGTTTGAATCCGACGTCCTCTTCCGGGATCGCGCCCATTTCTGACAGCTCCATAGCGCATGCTATCGTCGATCCCATCGATATCGGGTCCATGCCGTAATCGTTGCAGAGGAAATTTGATTTGCAGATCGCGGCGAGGTCGGATATTCCGCAGTTGGCGCCGAATGCCCATCCGGCTTCGTATTCCGGGCCTTCGCCGCTGCTCTTGAACGGTCCGTCCGGCACGCGGGTCACGCGGCCGCAGCCCATATTGCATCCGAAGCAGCTTTTGTTCTTCACAAGGTACCGGGCCGCAAGCGATTCGCCTCCGGTTTCGTCGGCGTCTTCGAAATACGCGCCGTCGCGTCCGTTTCGTGTGGGCAAACCGCCGTTTTCATTGAGCACGTTGACAAGGACTTCAGTCCCCAGGGCGGCAAATACAGAGCCTGCGACAGGATGGGCCCTCAGTTTTGCGTATGCGTCGGCATAGGCCTCCATGAATTTCTCAGGTCTCGCCACCGTAACGCCGCCCGTGCCCCGGACCGCGACAGCCTTTAGTTTCTTGGAGCCCATGACAGCGCCGAGGCCTCCGCGCCCGGCCGCGCGGTGCCTGTCGTTCATCACTGAGCTGATCAGGCATCCTGTCTCTCCGGCGGGGCCGATGCAGGAAATCTTAAAAGAATCGCCGCATTCTTTGTTCAGTAGAGTCGTGGTTTCGTTCACCGTTTTGCCCCACAGGTCCGCCGCGCAGCGAAGCTCCGCTATTTCGTCGCTGATGTATAGATAGACGGGGTTTTCGCTTGCGTTTTCAAAGATGACGCCGTCATAGCCTGCGTATTTGAGTTCCGGTGCAAAATATCCTCCGGAGCTCGCGGCGCCAATAGTCCCCGTCAGCGGCGATTTGGTGACGACATTGTACCTGTTGCCGCATGTCGCTCCGGTCCCGGTCAGCGGGCCTGTCATGAATATCAGCTTGTTTTCCGGGGACAGCGGGTCGATTTTTGGATCGACTTCGTCGCTGTAGTACTTCGTGCCGAGCCCGCGCGCGCCGATATAGTCGCGGGCGTCTTTCATATTCAGGGGTTCTTTCGATATCTTCCCGGTCGCCAGGTCCACTCTCAGGATCTTTCCAATCCAAGCATTCATAACTTGCTACGCCTCCTCTTCTTCGTCGGAATAGTACCATTCTCTTCCGCCTTTGAATACGTTTGAATTCATTTCATTGCTCCGCAGGAGCCTTGCTTTCGGGAACCGCAGGGACATATTGTAATAGAAGTTCGCGACGTCGCCCGTATTGGCCATCTCCTCTTCCGTCGCGTCGATGTAGTCTCTCATGAATTTGAAGGTCGTTTCGTCGAACTCCATGCCGGGTTTTGCGTGCCCGGGTATGATGACTTCCGCGCCGAATTTTTCCAGGCGGTCGATATCCGCTCTCCATTTTGCTCGGCCTTTCGCGCTGACTTCGCAGGTGAATGGGTGAGCCTGGTTGAACAGGACGTCGCTTCCGTACAGCGTTTTGATAGACGGGATATATACGACGGTGTTGTACTTGAGGTCGCCCCAGATTTTCTTGTGTATCTCGATTTTCTCGCCGTCGATTTCGATATAGTCGTCAAAGAGAGGGGTGAGATTCAGCCTTTTTTTCGGGCAATTGAGTTTTCCTATGACTGTTTGCCAGTGCTCCAGTTTGCCGAACAGTTGCTCCTCGACGACTTCAATGTCTTCGGGCAGCATATAGAAGACCGCGTCCGGAAAGGCGTCGGCAAATGCTTCTGTCCCGAAATAATGATCGGGATGCGCGTGGGTGAGGAATGCTTTCGTAAGCGGTTTTCCTGTTTCCAGTATTTCGGCGACGACCCTGTGCGCGTTGGATAGCGTCCATTGCGTGTCAATAAGGACGCACTCAGTTTCTCCGACAACTATCACCGATGCGACCGCGAATCCGTCTTCGCCGCTGACGTTGTCCTCGTTGCTTATGCACGTTATCGTTCTCAGTTTGCCTTCGCCGTGGCTGTTTTGCCTGATTTCCATAATCTGCCTCCTTCTCCTTATCTGCTAAAATCTGAGTATCGGCTTGATCGCGGCGCCGTCGTGGAAATCCTTGAGCGCCTTGCCCATATCCTTGAAATCGTAGAACTTGCTTAGTTTGTCGACGGGCAATCGTCCGTCTTTATAGAATCTGACGAGTTCGGGGATGAATACTTTTGGGTTGGACCAGCCTTCGACCGCGCCCGCGATCGTGACCGACGGGTTCATGATGTGTTTTTCCAGTATTATCGGAACCGCCGCCGGGCCGGTAACGCTCACAAGGACTGCCATGCCCGCTCTTGCCATGCATTCGAGCATAGTCAGGGTGACATCCGGATTTCCCGAGGCTTCGAGCGCGTAGTTGATTCCCTTGCCTCCAGTGAGCTCCATGATGCGCGCCGCCGCGTCCTCGTCTTTTCCGTTGATTACATGCGTCGCCCCTAGTTCTTTTGCCATAGCGAGCCTTGCCGGAGAGACGTCCACGCCAACTATCATGCCGCAACCGGCGATTTTTGCGCCCATGAGGCCGGAGAGCCCGACCGTTCCGCAGCCAAAAACCGCAAGGCTTGTGCCGGGGCGCGGAGCCATGCGGTTGAGCACCGCCCCCGCGCCGGTCTGGACGCCGCAGCCTAGCGAACATAGCTGCGCCAGCTCCTCATCGCTGTCGACGTCGATTTTTATAGTATTGCTTTGATCCGCCACCGCGTATGTGGCGAACGATCCTTGCCCGAACATTACGCCGATTTCGGCCCCGTCTTCTCCCGTGAGACGCGTGGAGCCGCCGCGCAGGTTGCCTCCGAAAAAGCACTCAAAGTTGGTTTCGCAGGCGTATGGGCGGCCGGCCTTGCAATTGTCGCATTTGCCGCAACTGGGGAAAGACATGACGACGCGGTCGCCTACCGACAGATCCGTCACGCCGGGGCCTATTTTCTCGATTACGCCGGCGCCTTCGTGCCCCGCAAGATAGGGGAACCGGATCGGCAGGAACTGTTCGATGACGGCAAAGTCCGTGTGGCATATGCCGCAGGCCACCATCTTTACGAGCGCTTCGTTTGCTTTTGGCTCCGCCAGCTCCACAGTCTCAAAATTGAACGAGCCTTTTTCGCGCGTTACCGCCGCTGTGATTTTCATAGCGTTCCTCCTGTTTGCCGCCTGTTCTCGACCCGCCCGCGTCTGCGTCGATTTTTGGCGTCGGTTTTTGGCGTCAATTGTCGCCCCATGCCCTGCCGGCCAGCGCCGCGCCGTTTGGATCGACGACGCATGAGCCTGAATCGACCGGGAGCACGGCGCCCGTGATCGTCACAGAGTCGTCTCCCGCGAAGAAGACTACCGCGCCGGCTATCTGGTCTGTCAATGCCGGATGCGGCAGCGGGTTGAAACGAGTCATATAGTCAAGGGCTCCGGAAATGTCCGTGCCGAGTGAATTTGCCAGTCCCTCCATCGCGCCTTCGAGCATGGCGGTGCGCGTGGCGCCGGGGCAAACCACATTGCATCTGATATTGTTTTTTCCGTAGTCGAGAGCGACTGATTGCGAGAGCCCTATAAGTCCGGATTTTGACGAGCAGTACGCCGACATAGCCGGGATGCGGCGAAGTCCCGCGAGCGATGCGATGTTGACTATTGAACCGCCGCCCGCGTCGATCATATGCGGAAGCGTATATTTCATTGTGTAAAACGGGCCGAAAAGATTTGTCTCGATGACGCTTTTCCACTGTTCGATCGGCACGTCAGTAACCGAGCCCGGAGGGTCGATGCCGGCGTTGTTGACCAAAATGTCGATTTTTCCTCCGAAGCCGATCGTCGCTTCAACCATCGCTTTTGCGTCGCCGGGGTCTTTGACGTCCGCAGGGAATGTCAGCACAGAGCCTTCCGGCAGCGCGGCTGCCGTATCGGCGAGGGCTTCTTTGCGGCGGCCGGTGACGACGATTTTTGCGCCTTCTGCGACGAAACGCCTGGCAATCGCGGCGCCTATGCCGCTGCCTCCCCCTGTTATCAATGCTACCTTGCCTTTTAGAAGATCGCTCATAGATACCCCTCCTGTAATAGAATTGCCTAATGGCAGTTTTTCTGTGTTTGTGTTATTCTTTTTTTTATTGTATAATACAACAATTGAATCCAAGTCGCAAGAAAAAAACGATAATATTTGAGCTGCCGGGAGTCGAATCCTTTCCGGAGCATGTCCGTGTCACGCCAAGCCAAAGAGGCGCGCAATTGCTCGCGTTTTCGATGCAGATAGGATTTGCTGACAGTGGGGGAATCGCCGTTTTCTTAGGAGCGGCAATCGGCCAGGCCGTACAAAAGTTTGCTGAGAGGGAATGATTTGAATGAATAGTAGATCAAGAAGGGTTTTTTCAGCCTTGCTGACGGTTATTATGCTGTTCGGGCTGATCGCGGCCATGCCGGTTGCGGCGGTGGCCGAAACGCCGCCAAGCTCATTGTTTCGGGTGGGGCCTCGCGGCAACAGCGCCGCCAATCCCGCCAATGGTATTTATGTTTCTCCGGATGGTTCCGACTCCAGGACAAGTGGGTCTGCTGCCTCGCCTTTTGGGAGCATAAACGCCGCTTTGGCAGCAGCCGAACCCGGCGACACGATCATCCTGCGCGGCGGCACTTATCGCGAAGGGGTCAACGTCCGAGTCCGGAAGCCGAATATCACGATAAGATCCGCGCAAGGCGAATGGGCGGTCATAGACCTGACGACCTACAATTCCGGCCACGACGAAGACTCAGGCGTATACTTTGACGTCGATTCGTCGGGAGGCAGATTGCAGTGCGTCGAGGTCATCGGCGGTTACTACGCGGTTTGCATGGAAACAAAATGGGATTGGGGAGACCCGAACGACAGGGGCGGGGCTTCAAATATAATCATCGAAGACTGTATTCTGCATGATTCGAGAAACGACGTAGTCAAGGTAAAGCCAAATTGCGACGACGTCACCATCCGCTATAATGAAATATACAATTCCGGGCGGGAATTCATCGGCCATCCCGGTTTTGAAAGAGGCGACTGCAATTCCGAGGGTATCGACAACGTCAACGGCGACAGGATGATAGTCCAAAACAACTATATCCACGATATCTGCTCAAACGCGATCTACGCCAAAGGCGGCGCTATCGACGCGCTGATCGAAAACAACATAATAGTTCGCGCGTACGGAGCCGGCATAATGGTGGGGTTTGATACCGATCCGGACTATTTCGATCTGACTGTGAATCCGAGGTATTATGAGAATATCGGCGGCATTGTGCGCAATAATCTGATCATGGACATCGGCTGGGAAGGCATTGGATTATATGCTTCGAAGGATGCCCAAATCTACAATAATACGCTGGTCGACGTTGACAATGGCGGGCTCTACCACAGCGCAATATACTTCGGCCTCTCATTCCAGGCTTGGGAAGATGGCGCCGGCCGCCCCGCCAGCGTGAACCCGAATATCCATCATAATATAGTGAGCCAGCCCGCTTCGTTCAACCGTGATATGATAGAGATACGCTTCGCCAACGAGGATCAGCTTGGCGAAATGCCTGCGCTGGAAGGCAATCCGGTGATGGGGCATAATTGCTACTTTATCGCCGGCAGAAGCTCGTCGTTTAGCGACCGCCGGCCGAACAGAACGCTGGAGAACGCGGGGCTTTCCGCGTGGAAGTCGCATATAAGCGGCGATGACGGTTCTATAGAAGCGGATCCGGGTTTCGACGCCAATTTCTTTGCCACAAACCCGCTATGCGCAGGCATGGGGATTTTTTCGGATTCTCCCGCGGCGCCTACGCCGTCAATGGCGAATTTCCACATTGTCAAGACGTATACGCAGGGGCAGTTCATCGATGTGAACGAAGACGAATGGTACGGCTGGAACCGGGGCAAGAACATCGCCAGCGCCTATGAGTACGAATTGATGTCAGGCACGGGCAATGCCACATTTGATCCGGAAGAGGTATTCACAATTGCCGAGGCCATCGGGCTGGCGTCGCGCGTACGCAGCATCTACACGTCAGGGCAGGTTATTTCGCCGTTGGGTACCCCATGGTATATGGGGTATATAGAGTATGCGGTAGATAACGGGATAATCGAGCCGGACGATTTCGCGCAAGCAGATTACGAAAGGCCCGCGACGCGCGCCGAGATGGCCTATATTTTCTCGCGCGCCTTGCCGGCTGCGGAGTTTGCGCCGCAAAATACAGTTAGCTCGCTGCCGGACGTCCCGGAGGGCGCGCCGTACCGCGACGAGATTTTCATGCTGTACGAGGCCGGCGTTTTCAGGGGGATCGATGAACAGGGTTCTTTCAATCCCGGCAATAGCATCACCCGCGCCGAAGTCGCGGCCATAATAAGTTTTGTTGTCCTCCCGGAAACGAGAGCGAGCGGACTGACATTTGGATAGCAATGTCTCGCGACTCATCAAACGCAAGCCGCTGCAGTGCCTTTACTAATTCTTCGGAGTTCCGTCGGGGTTCAGCAGCGGCAGGTACTGGAGAAAAATAATATCGTCGCGGTATTTTGCGTCGCCTTCGGCAAGGATCGCCATTTTGCCTACTATGTTGCCGCCGGCTTCCTTGACGAGTTTTTCCACGGCGCGCAGGGATTCGCCTGTGCTGATGACGTCGTCGACGATCAGGACCTTTTTGTCCTTCATAAACCCTGCTTCATCCGAATCGATGAACAGGGTTTGCTTTTTTTTCGTGGTAATGGATTGAAGCTCGACAGAAAAAACGTCTTTCATGTATACTTTGACGACTTTTCTGGCGACGATATAGCTGGATTCGCGGTTTTGCCGGGCCATTTCGTGGACGAGCGGGATGCCTTTTGCCTCCGCTGTTATCAGGATATCGTGCGGGGGCGCCACTCTCAGCAGATGCTCCGCCGCGGCGACCGTCATTTCGACGTCTCCGAACAGCACGAACGCGGCGATGCTGAGATCGTCGGAAAGCGTGCACACAGGCAGGCGCCTTTCGAGCCCCGCCACGTGCAAAGTGTAGAAACTTCCCATTTTTGATTTCTCCTCTCCGGATTTTATGTAATTAATCGCTGTAATGTGAGCAGGGGGACGGTTCATCCGCTTGGCAGGAGCACATCCCGGGGTAGGGATAGAACAATTATTAGACTTGAAGCCGACCGAGCGACTTGCTCATGCAAGAAAGAGTACAATTCCGGCTACCCCCTGACCTGTCGTAGCGCTGTTTACAAAACTATATCACATTTTCTAAAAAGGGTCTTTATTTTTTTTTATTATTGTTATAAAATGATGAACGCAGTGATGAACGCAGAGTGGACGATTGTCCTGAATTTGCCTGTTCGCGCTGCGGGTTTCAACTAAAAAGAGGTAGGAGGAATTTTGCGTGAAGTATTTCAAATTCTCAGTTAAGCAGCTTGTTGCGACTGCCATTGGCGCGGCGCTTTTCTTCGTGCTCGCGCGATTCGCGTCGATCCCGGTTTTCGCGAATACCACTATTACGTTCCAATATGCGATAGTCGGGTTCTTCGCGGCTATTTTCGGCCCTATAACCGGCCTTCTCATTGGCCTGATCGGCCACGCGCTCGCGGATCTGAGCTGGGGTTGGGGAATCTGGTGGAGCTGGGTCGTCGCCAGCGCGGTCGTCGGTTTCATCTCAGGCTTCATACTCAAAGCCGGCAAGATCGAGGAAGGCGGATTCAGCAAATCAGACGTCGTGCGGTTCATTATCGGCAGCTTGATCGTCCATGCCATAGCATGGGGACTCATAGCCCCGGGCGGCGATATTATAATCTATGCAGAGCCGGCTGACAAGGTGTTTGTCCAGGGGCTCGTCGCGGGCGCGGGGAACTTTGTGACCACCGCGATCGTCGGGTCTCTCCTGTTGTTCGGATACAGCAGGACGCGGGTCAAGTCCGGCAGCCTTGAGTGAGGAAAACGGCTCCGCGCCGCTGATCGAGTTCGTTGGCTATTCTTTCCGGTACCGCGCGCAGAAGAGGCCGACGCTTCATGATATCAGCCTGCGCGTGTATCCGGGCGAGAAAATACTGATAACAGGACCGTCAGGCAGCGGGAAGAGCACGCTTGGAAGCTGCCTGAACGGCTTGATTCCGTTCAGCAACCCCGGAGAGGCTTCGGGCAGCGTGGCTATTTGCGGCCTGGTACCCGAAAGCATATTCCAGTTGTCAGAACTTGTGGGCACAGTGCTCCAGGATACTGACGGGCAGTTTGTCGGCCTTTCGAGCGGCGAGGATATTGCGTTCGCGCTTGAGAATAAAGCCCGCCCGCAAGCGGAGATGGTGGCTCGCGTATTTGGCGCGGCGAAGCAGGTCGGCGCGGACGGGTATCTTACGCACCCTCCGCAGCGTCTGTCCGGCGGGCAGAAACAGCGCGTCAGCATGGCCGGCGTGCTAATTGACAACGCGCCTGTTCTGCTGCTTGACGAACCGCTCGCTTCCCTGGACCCGAGCACAGGCAAGCTGGCGATCGCGCTTATAGATGATTTGGCCAAACAGACCGGCTGCACGGTCGTCATTATCGAACACCGGCTTGAGGACGTCCTGTGGAAGCATATTGACCGGGTCGTCCTTATTGATGAAGGGCGGATCATTGCCGACAGCACACCGGACGAGATAGTGGCTTCTGCGGCGCTGGGCGAGGCGGGCGTCCGGAGACCGCTGTATGTCCTGGCACTGGAACATGCCGGGGTCGAGGTCGCTGTCGATAAGCGTCCGGGCCGCCTGGAAACGCTGAGCCTCACAGCCGGGGAAAAGGAAAAGGTAAGGTTATGGGCGGATCAAGCCCGCAATGACGGATATGGGACCCCGGGCGAATCTCCTTGCGGCGGCCGCCCCGCGCATTCTTCAATGGGCCGCACAGAGCCTCAAGCATCTCCTTTGCTGGAAGCCAGAAACATCGGGTTCACCTATGAGGAAATGGATAAAGCGGCGCTGAAAGGCGTCAGTTTCAAGCTGTACCCGGGAGAAATGACGGCTATCGTAGGCGCGAATGGCGCCGGGAAGAGCACGCTGGCAAAACTGATTTGCGGCTTTGAGAAATTGGAGTCGGGGGAGATCCTGTATGACGGCGCGGACATGAGCGGCCTGACTATCCCGGAACGGGCGGAGCGCATAGGGTATGTAATGCAAAACCCGAACCAGATGATTTGCAAAACGATGATTTTTGACGAGGTGGCTCTGGGCCTGCGGGCGCGCGGCGTACCGGAGCCGGAGGCGACCGAGCGCGTGGAGCATGCGCTCTCGGTTTGCGGGCTGACGCGGTTTATAAAATGGCCGGTTTCAGCGCTCAGCTATGGACAGAAAAAACGCGTGACGATAGCCGACGCGCTGGTTCTCGACCCGCAAATAATAATACTCGACGAGCCTACGGCGGGGCAGGATTGGCGGCACTACACCGATATCATGGATTTTCTTGCCGGACTCAATAAGCTTGGAGTCACGGTTCTGATGATCACGCATGACATGCACCTTTGCCTCGAATACGCGAGGCGGGCGCTTGTGTTTTCCGGCGGGGCGCTGCTTGAGGACTGCCCGGCTTATGAGGTTTTGTCCGATCCTCAGCTGGCGGCGCGCGCGAACTTGCGGGAGACCAGCCTTTACGATCTTGCCCATATGTGCGGGATAGACGATGCGAAAACGCTTGTCCGCGCGTATATAGGGGCGGGGAGGTAGCCGGTTATGACGTCTTTTGGTTTCGTTGCGCGAAATACGCCCATACATAGGTTAACCGGCGCGTCAAAGCTGATTCTGACGCTCGCCCTCAGCATATCCGCTATGATTACTTTTGACACGCGCTTCTTGGTTTTTGTCATAGTTGTGTCGCTTGCTTTGTTCGCCGCGTCAAAACTGCGGCTGTCGGAATTCAAACCGGTCCTCGCGCTGCTTGTTTTGTTTATGGTCATTAACAATGTCGCTATTTTCTTGTTTGCCCCGGAACAGGGAACCCTTATTTACGGGACGCGCCATGAACTGCTGCGTATCAGCGCGCGCTACAGCTTTACTTCCGAGCAGTTGTTTTACCAACTCAACGTGACGCTCAAGTATTTTTCAATAGTGCCGATTGCTTTGATTTTTTTCCTGACGACCGAGCCGGGGGAATTCGCGTCGTCGCTGAACGCCATAAAAGTCAATTTCAAAGTAGCTTTTGCCGTTTCGCTCGCGCTGCGATACATCCCCGACGTGCAGCGGTCATACCGTGAGATAAGCCAGGCGCAGCAGGCCAGGGGAGTAGATATATCAAAAAAAGCGTCGCTTCGGGCGCGTTTCGCGGGCCTGATAACGATATTGTTCCCGCTCGTCTTTTCGAGCCTTGACAAAATCGAGCTGGTCAGCAACGCGATGGAGCTGCGCGGGTTCGGACGCTTGAAAAAGCGGACATGGTATTCCGCCAGGGCTTTTACGAAGTGGGACTTTGCAGTGCTCGGCCTATGCGCGTTGTTTGTTCTATTATCCGTTCTGACGATCGTGCTCAACGGCGGCCGGTTTTTCAATCCTTTTGCAGAGAGATGATGATATATGAGACTATACAGTTACGCTATTTGCGGCACGGGCCTTGTCAGGGCCGAGAATCAGGACAATCTGTATGTGAACGGCGCGTATCGGGAGGATATCAGCGACAATTCGCCCTTCCGCTACGCTGATATGATAGAAAAGCACGGGTTTTATGCCGTTGCGGACGGCATGGGCGGCGAATCGCACGGAGCTCTGGCTTCGCTGGTTTCGGTACAGGCCATAAGCAGCGTGAATCTTTCGGGCGGGCATAAAGGGATAGTTCAATACCTGATAGAGCGGAACGCGGTCATATGCAATATGATAATGATGAACGACAGCGCCAGGATCGGTTCGACTTTCGTCGGCCTCAATATGATAGGGGATCGCGCAGAGATTACGAATATCGGGGACAGTAGGGCATATTTGCTGCGAAACGGCAAATTTGCGAGGCTCAGCCACGATCATACCCCGACCCAGCAGATGATAGATCATGGGGTCCTGACGGAATATGAGGCGCGCAGGCATCCGGACAGGCATATGCTGGTGCAGCATCTGGGCGTCTTCCCGGCTGAGATGAGGATAGAGCCGTATATGACAAGCATTGAGAGCGAGTCGGGGGATATTTTCCTGCTGTGCAGCGACGGGCTGACCGATATGCTGGCCGACGCCGATATAGAGGGGATCCTTGTGTCTTCGGATACGATCGAAAAAGGGGCGGAGTCTCTTTTCGGCGAGGCGATAAGAAGCGGCGGGAAGGACAATATCACGATAATCCTGGTACAGATGAAACGAGGCGGCATCTTCAGATGATAAAAATCTGCGGGAAATTCAAAGCCTCGTATCTTATACAGGCGCCGGGTTATTCGGCTGGAAGGTGACGGTGAGGACTATGAACAATATAGAGCCTGAGGAAGAAATCTGGCGCGACAAGGAATACTCCTTTTTTTCGCACAAGATGTGCGAGGCATACCCATGCCACGAAGCGGAGGACAAAGACGATTTTAACTGCCTGTTCTGCTATTGCCCTTTATATGCTCTCGGCGGGGAGTGCGGCGGCGATTTCAAATATCTGTCAAACGGTGTCAAGGACTGCGGATCTTGTCTTATCCCTCATGTGCGGGACAACTACGGGGATATAATCGGCAAATTCGACGATATCGTCAAGAAAATGAAAGAAACTGCCATTTGCGCTGACAAGGGTCAGAAGCAAGGCGATCAGCAAAGTCGCGAGTGAAAAAACCCGGCGTCTCTGTTTGCGCGTCGGCGTCCTAGCGCGCAGGTCTTTGAGCGCAGATAGTATTTCAAAAAAAGAGGCGGGGGCTTTTTCAAAAGAGCCCCGCCTCAATTTATGCATTTGATTTGGCAAGCGCTGAACAAATCCCGTCGCCCCGGCTTGAGCAGCATTATGCGGGCGGGATGGCACAGCAGGTAATTACATCG
>Ga0082212_10004394_pt1 | contig 19550 bp, 14 predicted proteins | sample TergutNt197P3_FD_71548 | JGI IMG/M metagenome (GOLD analysis project Ga0082212, IMG submission 71548) | Neocapritermes taracua P3 segment gut microbial communities from Petit-Saut dam, French Guiana - Nt197 P3 | ecosystem: Host-associated > Arthropoda: Insects > Digestive system > Gut ... | reverse complement strand
GATTTGTTTCTCAAAAAATGAGCAGATTCATGATAATGTCATTGGGATGTATATTGAAACTTTCTATTACAAAACCGGAACTTATGGAAATAACTTTTCAACGAATTTATGACATTACCCTTTAATCGTACCTGTGAGGAATTGAAATCCGGAACGCCCGCATTATCGGTATCCGAGTTAAATCACTTTAATCGTACCTGTGAGGAATTGAAATTAGGGACAAGCGATGCGCCGTTGTTTCAAACGGACACACTTTAATCGTACCTGTGAGGAATTGAAATCTGATAGCCGGATACGACTACGAGCAAGTAATGCACTTTAATCGTACCTGTGAGGAATTGAAATAGTGGTTCAGCCGCTTCGTAGATATATTTGCTTTTACTTTAATCGTACCTGTGAGGAATTGAAATCTTCTTGTTGCGGGTGTGAACGTGGATATGCAGGAACTTTAATCGTACCTGTGAGGAATTGAAATTATCTTCGATACTGAAAGGTGCCTGACGCCGTACAACTTTAATCGTACCTGTGAGGAATTGAAATGTGGACATCATGGTTCGGTCGTCTAAAGCGGTTTACTTTAATCGTACCTGTGAGGAATTGAAATATTCTTGCTGATTGACTAAATACCAATTAAATTCACTTTAATCGTACCTGTGAGGAATTGAAATTAGTAGGATTGATTTGTTTAAATTACTCATAGTTATATACTTTAATCGCACCTGTAAGGAATTGAAATTCAGGTGTTATTGTGTTCAGGCTGTTATCCTGATGCACTTTAATCGCACCTGTAAGGAATTGAAATGAAAGCAGATGCAGAGAAACTGTTCCTCGAAGAGTGACTTTAATCGCACCTGTAAGGAATTGAAATATTGCAGCAGTTGGTATATACAAACTATGTATCGATACTTTAATCGCACCTGTAAGGAATTGAAATATGGTGTACTCTGGACGCTTTGCTGTCCTCTCTAAAACTTTAATCGCACCTGTAAGGAATTGAAATCCTGTTCGTATCTTCGTTGCGGTTTGCCTGCAGAACTTTAATCGCACCTGTAAGGAATTGAAATGTAGCATATCTGGTGTAGTAGATGCCACTTCAATTTACTTTAATCGTACCTGTGAGGAATTGAAATATTATATAGCCGTGTTCCTCGAAAAATCTCGTAAAACTTTAATCGTACCTGTGAGGAATTGAAACCCACGTTGTGCCATTCGGTAGCCTCCTTTTTTTCACTTTAATCGCACCTTCAAGGAATTGAAATTCATAAACCCATCAACGACTTTACTCGTACGACTTAATGATGGAGTTCAGCATCCGCTCTGTTTTAGCCGCTCCTTCGCCAAGGATAAAGCCGATTTGCTGCACTTGCCGTAAATTTTCTTCGATTACTTCGGTAACGCGGTGAATAATCTCTTCGGGGCGTTCCTCTTTGGAGTGGAGGTTGCGGAACACCGCGCCCACTAATTTCTTCTGAATCAACTGAAAAATAGAGACGTTTATCCACTTACCTTCTATCTCCACGTCTCTGTTGATTTGCGTTTCATCGTGGTTTAAGATAAATTGAAACTGCGTGATAAGCAACGGCGGGAGCAACGTTTTGAGGTCGGCGCCAATTAGGTAGGGAATCACGTCGTGGATCTCTTTGACCTCTTCGCCCAAGATCTCAATAAAGCCAAGGTTGGACTCCACCACCTTCAGGTTTTCGTCGCAAAAGACAATTCCGGTGTTCAGACCCCTTACAAAGATAGATAATGCCTCGTTTCTCGCATAGAGCAACTCTTTGGTCTCTTCGAGCGCGCTCTTGGTACTCTTTAGGTCACTCTTGACCATCTCTAACTCTTCGGTAATCTTTTTAGAGACATAAAAGGATTCCCGATTCCCAATTTGGGCGCTGGTAACGCACATTTCGGGAATGGCGGTATTTTGTGCAACGGCAAACGCCAACTCTTTACAGGTGGAGAAACCGCAGGCGCCGCAGTTGACCTCTATGTTGTTGTTCCGTTTGGTGATGTCGTTAAGTGCAATTTTGATCTCAAATTCGCTGGGAGGGGGCAATTCGTACCTCTTGTCCACAAACTTTGCCTCTAACTCCGGATAGTCCGAATGAGCCGCTATGTTACGCCGCCATTTATCCATATCCAAGTCGGACAAACGCCTGCTAACATAGTCTTTGATAAGGGCGTGGCGCAAATATTTCTGCCCTCCCTCCGATGTGCCAGGCCCCATAAGGCACCCTTCACAAAAGAAGAGGTTAAAGTTGTGCTTAATCGTTGCGTTATGCTGCAGGAACTGCTCCACTGCATCTAAGGCGCATACTCCGGATGACGTGATCGTATTCTCACTTAACAGACTTAGTCCAAGGCTTGTAGCCTCAAGAAAACCTTGAGGAACAGGATACATACTCCCTTTGTAACCCAACGGCTCATCAAAGTCGGAGTATTCGCTGAGGGTTTCATTGATCTTAAATTCCTCAAAAAGTTCCCGTAACTCTTTAAAGGTCAAAACTTCATTAATCTTTGCAAGGCCTACATACCTGTCAACTCCCTTTTTGGCAGCCACACAAGGGGTGACATGTACCACCTTGACATCAGAACCATACGTCTTTCTTGCCACCACTGCAGCAGCCGCTACCGGCGAAACTAAAGGCACCAAATTTCCAATGAGTTCAGGATAATGCTTCTCAATGAGGGAGACAATCGAGGGGCATCCACTCGTGAGGTAATACTTCCCCTTAAAGTCGTCGTGCGTGAGTCGTCTATATTTCTCTGCAATGATATCCACCCCAAACGACATCTCCATTACGAAAGAGAAACCCAAGAGGCGGATCATCTGTACAAACTTGCGGTAATCGGTAATATCATCAAACTCTCCTGCTATGGATGGCCCACTGATTGCCGCCACCTTTTCGCCGGAGTTGAGTAACTCTTTTACCCCCTTTTTAGAGTCAAGATAGGAAATTGCCTTATAGGCACACGTTCCCAGACATGAGCCACATACAATACACTTTGTCTCTTCGATAAAGGGAAACACGCTGTTCTTGCGTACCTGTATGGCCTTAACGGGGCATGCCCGAATGCAGGAGTAACACGCCTTGCATTTACTCTTATCTAATTGTATGACGGGATCTAACATTGATAGTTTGGTGAATAGGAGGGTTGCGGGGCAAAGGTAGAAAAAATTTCCAAATTACATATTGGCTAACCGCCTTACGCTCTCGGTCCCCTCCTATACACTCAAGGGCATTGTCGCTCACATCTCCCCTTAATCCACAGGTTGCAGATTCTTTAGAAGCAGTTCCTAAGGCACCGGCAACCTGATATTGGTAAAAATCAGATTGAAATAAAAATCCTATCCCCCGCCTAATCCCTTACCTCCCGCCACACATTAACCCCTCCTATATAGGTGCCGTCAATAACAATATCCTTAATCTTATCGGGATCCACTTTGCGCGGATCTGCGCGCAACACCACAAAATCGGCTAATTTCCCGGGCGTAATGGAGCCTTTCTCCTCCTCCTCAAAAGTGGTGTAGGCGCCGTCAATCGTCCATACTTTGATAGCCTCTTCCACAGTAACACACTGATTTCCTCCATATACCACACCATTTTCTCCTTTGCGGGTAACCATATCCTGAATGCGTAGCAGCGGGTCGGCAGCAGAGACGGTAGCATCGGAATGGCAGGCAACAAGAACGCCCATATCAATCGCGGTGCGGTAGGGATGTACCATCGCAAGGCGTTTTTCGCCGTAAGCCTCTAATTTATCGCCGTGCTCCCACATATAGGAGTGGAAAACCAAAATGACGCCGGCTTTTTTGGCGCGCTCGAGCAGTGGCAGGGTCATAATACTCGCATGTTCAATACGGTGGCGGGCATCGGGTCGCGGGTTATTTGCCTGGGCGCGCTCAATGGCAGTGAGCGTCATATCAATTTCGCGGTCGCCGTTCGAGTGGGTAGTAATTTGAAATCCGGCATCGTGCATCGATTGAAACGCCTTATCCAACGCTTCCTGAGAGCGGGCGGGCGGAATGCCGTAGTAGTCCGGTCTGCCTTCGTAAGGTTCAGAAAGCCAGCAAGTTTGTCCGCTGAATGAATTGCCGTGAAAAACTTTTGCCGAAGTGATGCGCAAAAAGTCGTCCCCAAAACCCGTCTTGATCCCAACTGCCTGTACCGAAGGAATACTCGATTCGGAAAACATAAAAGCCATACGGACTGTGGTTCCTGCCTTGCGAACAGCATCATACGTCCGAAATGACGAAGCACTTCCACCGGCTATTCCCACGCTGGTGATTCCTTTTTGGGCATATTCAAGAAAGCAATCTACATAACCCTGAAATTGAGCGTCGCGAGGAATGCGCTCTTCGTCTGAGCGCTCCCTTTCCGAAGTGTTCGTGCGCAACAGTCGCGTTGCGGATTCGCGGACAACGCCATTGGGCGTACCGTCCGGATCTCGGTCAAAAGAGCCTCCTGCCGGGTCCTTGGTGTTTTTGGTAATCCCAGACGCCTCTATAACATAAGAATTTACAGCAGTTACGTGCCCCGAAGAGTGGCTGATTCTGATGGGATGCACGGTCGAGACTTTGTCCAAATCGTAACGGGTGGGATGACCACCCAACTTGCTGTCCTGATAGCGCACACCGCGTACCAATTGACCGGGAGGCGTCCTGTCTGCCTTGGCTTTCAACACTGCAATCAGGTCGTCCATCGTCTTGACTTTTTCGGGACCGAGCCAGGGGGTGTAGTAAGGAGAGTCCTCGTGATAAACGGGACCGGGGTGAAGGTGTACGTCGTTGAATCCCGGCGTTACCGTCATCCCTTTGAGGTCAATAATCTTGGTGGTTGAAGTAGCCATCCGGCGGATTTCGGCGGTTGTTCCCACCGCGGAAAAACGACCGTTGACTACGGCAAAGGCTTCGGCATAAGGGCGATGTGGATCTACCGTAATGACCGTTCCGTTGATGTAAATGGCGTCGTTGTTGTTGCCGATAACGGCAATACCTTGTTGTACCGACCGGCAACCAAACAAAAGTGCCGCCAGCATACAACATCCGATTACGTGTAATTTTTTCATTAGTCTATCTATTTTGTGATTGTTAATTTCCCCATGGGTTTTGACGTATGTTTGGATTTGTTTCCACTTCTCCTATCGGTATTTGCAGGATACATCTGTAGTTGTTCCAATCTATTTCTTTAGCATGGTCAGACAAAAACATACCGCTAAATTCATCTTCGGTTCTGTAGATGGTCATGCCGTTTCTCAACAGGTCAAATGCGCGGTGTCCCTCCCCAAAAAGTTCTTTTCGCCGCTCGTGCAACACCATTTCTAACGTAACCGTTCCCGTAACACTTTTGGCAGGATTTGCCCTGCTCACAATCGCATTCAGATATTGCAAAGCCTTATCGTTTTGGTGGAGTTTTGCGGCTGCTTCGGCTGCATTCAGGTATGCCTCCGAAAGACGATACACCATTACGTTTGATTCCTGCGCCACATTGCCTCCGTTAGTATATTTGAGTATAAAGGCGGGAAATGCATTGGGATAGTTAAAACCCATACGCAATACTTTGAGCCTTACGTCGTCCGGATCGGCGTTCAACAGGTCATAGAACTGTTTCGTCAATCCCATTTCGTGGTATGCATTTGCCGTATTTGCCGCATACCAGTTGGGCGCACCATCCGATCCGGAGTTTTGACCGGTGATGTTTGCGATTTCATAAAGACTCTCGGTCGAATATTTGGTTTGCCATTGCGCCAAATAGTTGTCATAGGTATAGAGGGCATACCCTGCCGCTTCGGCTCCTGCAATGCACTCTTCGGCTTCACGCAGGGCACCATCGTTATCGCCTTTGTAGAGGTAAACCCTGCTAAGCAACAACTTTGCCGCCCATTTGTTAAAACGCGCCATCGAAGCGGTTTTGTTCCCCGACAACATGGGAATGGCGGCAAGTAAATCGGGAATAATTAGTTCGTTATAACACTCTGCAACCGTATTCCGCTCAGGCTTGGCATCGGCTTCCACAGAACTTCTGACGATAAAGGCTCCCGGAGAAGATCCGTTATCTTTCAAGTAGGGATAACCATATATCCGGCAAAGGTCAAAATGCGCCAACGCCCGCGCCATGAGCGCCTCTCCTTTGATGTAATCACGCTCCGCCTCTTCTGTCGCGTTGATATTGATGTCGTCTATCAACGAAAGGAGGTTGTTGGCATTGCGTAAAATGGAGTAAGGCTGACTCCAAAGGTCGGAGGGGGTATTTTGCGGATTGTAGTCGTAACGATAGGTGGCGCCACTGCGGGTACTGCTGTTTCCCCATGTGCGCATATCGTCTCCTGTGATGTCTCCATACCAGCTCAGTTTTCCCCCATAAGATCCGGTGCTGCGAAATTGAAGATAGACGCCGTTGATGGAGGCTCGGGCGTCGGGAATGGTTTTCACGGCTTCGCTCGATGCGATACTGGTGCTTGGAAGCAAATCGAGCCAGTCGTTGCCGCAGGATGAACACATCATCATCGCTGCCCCAAAAAGTATATTGTGAATTGATTTCATCTCTCTACAAGTTTAAAAATTAATATTGATGCCAAAGGAGTACGATTTCATAGGCGGAGAGTTGTACCACATCTCTCCATTGTCGGACGACACTTCGGGGTCGTACTGGTCGTGTGCGGCAAAGGTCAACAGGTTCTGACCCGTAAAATAGACGCGCAATTGTTGCACTTTTATGGCATTTGCCAATGCCCGTGGCAGGCTGATACCGGCGGTGAAGTTCTTTAGCCTGAGGTGGTCGGTTGAATGCACCCTGCGGGTATTGTGATAGGCACCCATACTGTACACGGTGGAGTTTCCCGGAATCCATGCTTCGTATTTGGCATTGTCGCCCGGGTATTTCCAACTATCTCTGTAGAAAGTTGGCAACTGATTTACGAGCGCATCTGCAGCGCCGCTGGTCTCTGTTTTGTCGGCGGCACGGTCATACGAATATCCGCCCAGCGTGGACGACAACGTGAAACTTACGTCCACGAATTTCCATCTGATATTGTTTGTCAATCCCATGGTTGCCTTGGGCAGCGGCGATTTGTAGGCAATACGGGTTGCCAGACTCCCATTGTTTGTTACTTCGCGGTTTATGGTGCCATCCGGAAGTTCGTTGTTCATAAAAAACATGGGACGACCGGTTTCGGGATCCACATGCGAAAACTCAATCATGTAGTAGAGGTAGTAGGGACACCCTATCCTTCTTATGGTATATGTGCTTATTACATCGGCGTTATCGGTGCCGTCCATCTCTAATATTACATTTTTGTTGTGCGAAATATTGAACTGAGTATTCCACGACCAGTTATTCCTGCGGACATTGGCTGTGTTTACGGCAAGTTCTACGCCTCTGTTCCTCATGCTGCCAACGTTGGTCGTGTACGAGGAAAAACCGGTGGTACGTGAAATCGGAACGCTCATATACAAGTCTTTTGTGGTTCTGTCGTACCATTCAAGAGAGAGGTCAACCCTGTGTTTTATCTCCACATCAAGCCCTGCATTGAGGGTGTAATTGCTCTCCCACTTCAGTTTTTCGTTGGCAATATTACCTGCCGACAATGCCGTCGCTCCGTTGTAAGATGACGAGGTAGAGATGGTGCTTAAATAGGAATACCCTCCCGAAGGTCTGTTGCCATTGACGCCGTAAGAAATCCTCAATTTACCGTTTGTGAGCCATCCATGGTTCCCATTCATAAAATCTTCCTCGCTAAACCTCCATCCGGCAGAAACCGACCAGAAATTTCCCCACCGACTATTGGCGTGCAACCGCGAGGTGCCGTCTCGCCGCAAACTCCCTCCTACATAGTATTTATACTTCCAGTTATAATTTGCCCGCGAAATATAGGAAGCCATTCTATCCTGAGAATAAGAGCCACCCACGCTCGCCACTACCGAACCGCTGCTGACTTCGTGATAATCGTAAAATATAAAGCCTGTTGAGCGACCGCTAAGGTTTTCGGAAAAATTATCCATCACCTCAAAGGCAACCAAAGCATCTACATGGTGGTCAGTGCCAAAGGTTTTTTCATAACTAACATTGGACGACCATGTCAATCGGCGAGTCTCATTATAACTTTTAGTAGCCGACCCGTTCAGCGCCTGAGAGTCTGCATTGATGGGATTTTCCCATGTTCGGGCTTTGTTCATGGAAAAGTCGTAGGCTAAGGTCGTTTTAAAAGAGAACGCCGGCAACGGAATTACTTCCATAAATACAGTATTGAAAGCCCTTGTAAAATGCTCATTGACTTCGTTTAACTCGTAAACCGGAACGATATTGCGGGAGGTGCCTCCAATCAGGACGGTGTTGTACGATCCATCCTTATTATATACGGGATCCGAAGGGGTATTTTTGATAATGGCAGCGTACATGGGACCTGAATACCAGTTGTCATCGCGCCCCACCGACTGTTTCATATCCGAAAACATCAGGTTGCCGCCCATCCGGAGCCAGTTTTTGGCGTCATACCTGACGTTGATTCTGCCGGTAATGCGGTCGAGTTCCTGATTTTTTTGTATGCCTTGCGATTGGGTGTGGCTGAACGAAGAGTAGTAGGTCATTCTGTCCGACCCGCCCGATACCGATAGTTCCTGATTGTTGTGCGAGCCCTTTCTAAAAGCCTCCGCCCTCCAGTCGGTCCATCCCGACCAAGGTTCTACCGACCATCTTGGTCTGCCGTCGCTTCTGTTTTCATCCGCTTCTCGCATTGCATCGGCATAGGCTTTAGCCTCCGATTCAGATAAATTATCCACATACAGCCCCCTGCGCACGTATGAGTCATATATAAATTGGCGCCGCTCTGCTCCATCCATCATGGGACGGTAGGTGTAGGCAAAGTCGGATTTCCCAAAATCGGATGAAAAACTTACCCTCATCGAATTTTTATCGCCCTGTTTTGTGGTAATCAGGATGACGCCATTGGCTGCCCTTGATCCCCATAACGATGCGGCGGCGGCGTCTTTAATAATAGTAATGTTGTTAATATCGTTAGGATTGATGGTTGCCATTACGTCCAACCCTCCGGAATCGCCCCACCCTGTATTGCCCACGTCTCCCGACTGCACGGGAATACCGTCAATGACCCACAAGGGCGTATTTGATCCGCTGTACGACCCATATCCTCTGATTCTCACAGTCGAAGTGGCGCCCGGCTGGCTTGACCCGTAGGTAACGGATACACCGGGTGCATTTGCCTGAATCATGGTATTTACCGTTTGATTGGGAATCCCTTGCAGGTGAGCGGTTCTAATAACCGAAGCCGAACCGTCGTACTGCGATTTCTTCAAATTGCCAAATCCCGTAACAATAACCTCTTCGAGCCGCTGTGCATCCTCTTCAAGCGTTACGTCAATCACCCGCCGATCTCCTACCTCCATTTGATATGGCTTATACCCCAAATATGAAAAGGAGAGCACTGCGTCTGTGCTCGGAACACGGATGGAATATCTCCCGTCTCCGTCTGTTACCGATATCGTCATCGTACCTTTTACAAGGACGCTTACCCCGACTAAGGTCTCTCCGTAGGTATCCGTTACCCTTCCGGATACGGTTACGGATTGCTGCATGGCATTACCTGTGGCACACACCCATGTCAAAAGACCGAATAACCACATAGTTTGCATCACTTTTTTACAACTTCTTTTGCGCATCATAGTTAAATTAGTTTAAGTTTTAATGATGGCGCAAAAGTAGCGGCAGGTTGTTAATCAAATATGAAGCAATTTTTATGTTTTTGTTAAAATGATATTGCCAAAATATTACATCTGTACAGAGGCAATGGAGTCCAGCAACTTTCTCATGTCGTCCGGAAACACCTGTCCAATCGTGCCTATCCTAAATGTTTCTCTTTTAGATATTTTGCCAGGATAAATCACAAATCCCGACTCTTTAAGCCGAGCATAAAAATTTTTGAAGGAAAAGTGTTCGGATGGATATTCAAAAGACGATATGATGGGAGATTGCAGGGGTGGAGGTAACAAGGCTTGATACCCAAGTTTTTTCATTCCTTCGCTCAATATTTGCTGATTGGCGCGGTAACGCTTGTTTCTGGCGCAAATCCCTCCTTCGGCATCCAATTCATCCAATGCCTGTTTAAAAGCCCTGACTGTGTGGGTCGGCGAAGTATATCTCCATTTGCCCGACTGTTTTTCCATAGTCTCCCACTGGTCGTACATATCCAAAGACAAACTGTGGGAGTTGCCCCTGCATAACTCCATTTGGTCGCGCCGCGCAATAATCAGACCAAAACCGGGGACGCCTTCTATACATTTGTTGGCGCTGCTGACCATAAAGTCAATGCCGAGTTCGCCTATGTCGAAGGGGATGCCTCCAAAACTGCTCATGGCATCTACAATCAATGTTTTTTCATATTTTTTCACCACATTGCACAGTTCGGATAGAGGATTTAATATGCCTGAGGTGGTCTCACAATGTACCAACGCAACATGGGTAATATCCCCGTTGCCCTGTAAATAGGAGTCCAATACCGAAGCCGACGGCACTTCTGTCTGTTCAAAGTTCAGCACATCATAGTTCAATTGAGCATGGTCGGCAATATCCGCCATACGGTCGCCATACACGCCATTGGCAAGGATCAGCAATTTACCGGTTGAGGGAACGGAGCAAATAAGGGCTGCCTCCACAGAATAGGTACCGCTGCCTTGTAGCAATACCGAGGTGTAACGGTTTGTATCTTTGGTTGCCAACGCCACCAACCGTTGTCTGATATTTTGTACAATGTCCACATTGTAATCGTCATCCCACGTACACCAGTCAGTCAGCATTTTTTCCTTGACCGATTGAGAGGTGGTTAAGGGTCCGGGGGTCAATAAAATATAGGGTTTCATCATCGGGTGTTTATTTGTTTAATTATTTGGGGAAGTTCTTGCATGGTATCGATTACATAGTGCGCTCCGGCTTGGGTCATTTTATCTCTGACGATGGTCATACGCTCATGCAACTCCGGTTTGGATAACCCTCTTACCTCCGTTTCAGATAGCGCCAGTTCGCTGCTTCCAACGACGACGCCCAAGGTCCACACCTTTGCGTTCAATCCTTCGCGAATATCTTCTATGGTATCGCCGATTTTAATCACGCTGTCTGTACTTTGTATGTTCAAAGCAATCATGTTTTGGAAAATCATGAAGGGGGCAGGGCGTCCTTTGGGTAAATTGTCCGGCGTTACGCAGTGGTCAGGGTAGTACCCTTTTGCCCGCGCAGAAGGCGCCACTACATCCATCATCGCCCGCGTATAACCGGTGGTTGAACCGATTTTAATTCCGCTCTGCCTGAGCAAATCCATCGTATCCAATACGTGGGGAATGGGATCCGTGAAATTTGTCAGGGTGGCAAACAGGTATTTTTCAAAGGATTGATTCAATTTGACTACATCTTCCTCATTCCAATCTCTATGGTGGACGTTTTTAAATGCACGACCAATCCGTTCCATCCGGAGCAACCGGCGTATATGCTCGATTTTAGCCATTCCCATGGGTATGCGTACTTCCTCTTCGGCAATACCTATGGAGATGTCCTTAAACGCTTTTACAAAAGCACGGACCGGAGCAAAGCAGCCAAAATCGACGGCAGTACCCGCCCAGTCCATAATAACGCATTCAACTTGTTTGTGATTTAACATATTTGTAATTTAATTTTATAGGTGGATATTCTTTGTTGGTGGTGCATGACCATAAAAGCGACACATATAAAAAACAGGCAGGTCAGGCTAATGGTCAGCGATAAGGAGTGATAGTATTGTAACCAGTTGATATGCAAATTAAAAACAGATTTCCCAAGTAAAAACAGGCAGGAAAACAGATAACCTATAAAATCCGCCAAATAGATAAAAAATCCCACATTACCGATGATGCGGAAGTAAGCAATAAAGCGGTCGAAAAATATGGTCTGAAAAGCCAGATAGGCGGTATATATGCCCATACTTTGCAGGAATATCCATACAACGGGCAAAACAATCAAACGATTAAAAAAGAGGGAAGTAAACAAAACAAGCAAAGAGCCGAGCGCCATAAGGAACAACAATGTATTGATTGCTTTTCTGTTATCCTTTATCAGGATCATGGACCCCAATACGACCAACAAAATAAAGGTAACCACCGTATCCATCCTTACGAAGAGGAAAGAAGTAAGGCTCAAATTTGTATGCTGTAGAATATCTACCAGAAAATCCTCTTTGACGTCGCGCAACACCGTAAAAAGTACATTGACCGCAAGCAAGGGAACAAGCAATGTGCTGTATGCTTTAAACAAAGCCAAACGCTGCTTCCCATTGAGCGGTGCACGTTCAATCCTGAGCGCCTTATCTTCGGGAGTGGGTTCCGGCAGTTTGTTTAAGAGATACGTGATAACCATCAGCAGAGGCAAGGCAACGGCGCCAATGACAGCCGGCATCCAAAAGGGAGAGACGTTTAGACCAAGTACAAACAAGCCAAACGATTTTGCCGCACCCGAACTGATGATGATGCTGACGCCCAAAAAACCGGCTAAAATATCGGTCAGTTTTCGACCTTCTATGTAGGCAAACAAAAATCCCCAAATGCTTCCAAGTGATAATCCATTAAAAAACAGACAAATAAAATTTAACGGATAGGGAATCAATCCAAACAGTACGAGCGACAATTCGGCGCAAAATACCGAAATCATGATTGCCGATAACCGGCGGTGGCGTTTTAACTCGGATACTATCTTAATACCCAAAAACTTGGATAACAAATAACCAATGACCTGAGTTACGCTGATGACCACCTTGTAGTCAAGTCCAAAAAGTTCCAATCCTTCAAAAGTGGAAGCAGTAAAGGCTTTTCTGAGTGCATAGACCAAAAAATAGGCAATCAGGGATCCTCCGCCTGCCCATAAAACAATCAGAAAATCAGAAGATTGTTTTTTAATATTGCCCATTTGTTTGCTTCCTTAGTACAGGGTGCAAACATAGATGCGGCATGTTAATTCAATATTACGATATTGTCAAGTTTATATTACGTTTGTTGTTTCGGAAACTGTTTAGACAAGCGGTTTGCGCAAGTGGGAGTGTGCCGAGTCAATGGTTGAATCGAAAAGGGGCGCAGCAAACGCCACGCCCCTGCATCACCATGAGAATCACCCGAAGCCCATGGCTCCTCGACAATTAGTATCTGTTTCTTTCCGTATAGTAGGTATGCAACAGTTTGTGCGAGAGTTTCCCATTGGGTTGCCCGAGAAACTCGTTGTATATGGCAATTACTTCAGGGTTTTCGTGCGACTTGCGGAGCTTCATCGCCTCATCTTCCTTGTAGATTGCCTCCATCCTCTTGGTACGTATGGCAACATTGGTGGGAACAGGTTGCCCCCCCCCGCCCAGACATCCGCCCGGACAAGCCATGATTTCAATGAAGTGGAAACTGAGCGTCCCCGCCTTGATCGCTTCAATCAATTTCCGGGCGTTTGCCAAACCGTGCGCTACGGCCACTTTTAACTCAACTCCCTCCAAATACGCAAATTCTGGCTTCGTCTTAGCAATCAGGAGAGACGCCTCCTTGATGCCTTCAAAGCCACGTACAGGGGTAATGCGCAATCCGTCAAACGGGACTTCTTCGCCCGTTACAATTTCGTATGCAGTACGGATAGCCGCCTCCATCACGCCGCCGGTGGCGCCAAATATCACCGCAGCGCCGGTGGAATCACCCATGATAGAGTCGTAAGGCTCATTCTTTAAGGTGAGCACATTGATGCCCGACTGCTGAATCATGTTTGCCAATTCGCGGGTAGTGAGTACATAGTCCACATCTTGGAAACCGCTGTCGCGCATTTCGGAACGGTTTGCCTCGAACTTCTTAGCCGTACACGGCATCACCGATACCGAAACAATGTCTTTGGGGTCAATACCCTTCTTTTCGGCATAGTAGGTCTTTGCTAAGACGCCAAACATCTGTTGCGGCGATTTGCAGGTGGATAGGTTGGGAAGCATCTCCGGATAGATGTGCTCGACAAACTTAATCCACCCGGGAGAGCATGAGGAGAACATCGGAATGGCAACAGAGGTATCTCCATCTACCAACACTTTCTTCAGGCGAGAGAGCAACTCGGTACCCTCTTCCATAATGGTGAGGTCAGCAGTGAAGTCGGTATCCAATACCGAATCGAATCCCATAGCGCGAAGAGACGCCACCATCTTTCCGGTAACGCGATGCCCCGCTTTCAATCCAAAACGCTCGCCCAACGCTACGCGAACTGCGGGAGCCGTTTGAACCACTACGTGTTTGGTGGGGTCGTAAATAGCATTCCATACATCTTCCACATAGGAGCGTTCAGTTAAGGCGCCCGTAGGACAACGGTTGATACATTGACCACAGTTGGTGCACACCACTTGCGACATGGGTTTCTCTTTAAACGTGCTCATCTTTGCCTCAAAGCCCTTATTGGACATGGTGAGCGCATTTACACCCTGAATCTCAGAACAGGTGCGCACACAACGGGTACAACGAATACATTTGCTGTCGTCTTTCTGAATCGAGGGAGAGGAGGTGTCGGGTTTGATGTGCTTGCGCAGATCAATAAAGACCTCTTCGTCCGTTCTATACTCCAATGCCAGATTTTGAAGTTCGCAACTGTTGCTGTGGGTACACTTAATACAGTTGATATTGTGTTCGGTAAGCAAAAGTTCCAAAATGTGCTTGCGCGTTTTACGGATTTTACCGGTATTGGTCAAAATCTTCATACCTTCCCGAACGGGAGTGGCGCAGGCAGCCACTAAGTTGGGGTCTTTTTCCACCTCAACCACACAAATGCGGCAGTTCCCTGCCACGCATAAGTCTTCGTGGTGACACAAGGTGGGAATGTGAACGTTAACCATCTTGGCAGCGTGTAATATGGTGGTTCCTTCAGGTACCTGAAGGGGCATATCATTGATTACAATATTTATCATGTTACTCATATTTTTGTCCTCCTTTTAATAAACGATTTCTTCTCTAAAGTTGTCAATAATTGATTTAAAGGCATTACCCACAGAGCGACCCAAGCCGCACTTGGAAGCCACCTTCATGGTCTCTGCTAATCTGAGCAGTTCGTCCAAATAGACTTTTGGTCTCTCTTTCCGTTTTACTGCCTGAATGCCTCTGAGCAGTTGTTGCGTACCTACGCGGCACGGAGTGCACTGACCGCAAGACTCCTCTTCAAAGAAAAGCAGGTAGTTTTCCAAAATATTGTACATGGAGCGGGATGAGTTGAACACCTTCATGGAGCCTCCCGTGGGGACGCCCTCAAATCCGATAATGGTGTTTTTAAACTCTTTCCTCGGTACGCAAAAGCCCGAAGCGCCTCCAACCTGAACCGCTTTGGTGTCGCCATCTCCAAATTCATCCACAAAATGTTGCACGGTCATCCCCATTTCGAGTTCAAAGACGCCCTCCTTGCTACAGTCTCCCGAAACAGAGAAGAGTTTACTACCTTGAGACGCTTTGGTTCCCAACTTCTTGTACTCTTCGGCACCAATCTCAGCAATAATCATGGCGTTTACGAAGGTTTCCACATTGTTAACCACAGTGGGCTTTCCAAGGAAACCGCTATTTACAGGATAGGGTGGTTTATTGGTAGGCTCGCCCCGACGTCCCTCCATGGATTGCAAAAGGGCGGTCTCCTCGCCGCAGATATAGGCACCGCCGCCCCAGATTAAACCCAAATTAAAGTTAATGCCCAACGTTTTGATGTGGTTCTCCATTCGGTCGATGGCAATTTTCAGTTTAGTGGACAAATATTTATACTCTGCGCGAATATAGATATATCCCTCTTTGGCACCGGTGATGTAGGCGGCTAAGGTCATCCCCCAAATCACCTTTTCGGATGCTTTTTCCAAAATCTCCTTGTCCTTAAAAGTGCCGGGTTCGCCTTCGTCGGCGTTGCAGACAATATATTTTACCTGACTTGGGTCTTCCTTGACCATTTTCCATTTAAGTCCCGTTGGGAAGCCGGCGCCGCCGCGCCCCCTCAACCCCGAATCCATAAGTTCGGCGATGAATTGGTCTTTCCCCATTTTCATCACTTTACGCATCAGAGCGCTATAATCAACATCTTCTTTAAAGATGAGTTCTGTTCTTTTTAACTGTGTAGCCATATTTTTATTCATTTAAAGATTATTTTTTCATATAACTAACCAAAATATTTTTCACCTTCTCCGGCGTCAACTCTGTGTAAGGCTCATCATTGATAAGCATAGCAGGACCTTTGTGGCAATTCCCAATGCAATTGGTGTAATGGAGTGAGAACTTACCGTCGTGGGTGGTCTCTCCCGGCTTTATCCCAATCAACTCCGTGATGGCGTCAATAATATCCTCTTTGCGCTTCATGTCGCAAATAATGGTTCTACACACCCTGATCACATGTTTGCCCTGTTCATTGGTGTCTATAAAAGAATAAAACGAAGCCGTGCCGTAAACATCTGCTGTGGAGACATTTAACTCCTTTGCGATATTCACCATCGACTCCTCGCTAACGTAGTAGAGTTGGTCCACCACCTCCTGAAGGATAGGCAACAGACTCTCTCTTTTTCGACCGTACTTATCAGCCAACTGGCTGATAAATTCTTCATTGTTTGATATCATACCTGTTTTGTTTAATGTTAAAAAAGTGAATTACATATATTTAATTATGATTACTTTCATGAATTTTTCGACCAGAACGTGGGTTAAGCGGCGAATGAGGTTTTTACGAATCTCAATCTCTACCGGCAGGGAGGGATCGTGGTGGTTCTCATTAATTTTGGTGCCTACCAAAACGTAGATTTCATCGCTCTGTAGCAGCAATTTACAAATTTGGTCGGCGGGGCCTTTCCCAAATTGAAGGGAGGAGTTTACCACCAAAGTGTTTAACAAATGGGTGGCCTTGCTCAACGTCAATACCCCCTCCGTCACCAAATCAACTCCTTCCATTTTGGAGCTGGGAGGCAAAGTAGGATCGGTAATATCTTCATTGACCACCTCTTCTCCCAATTCGCGAGAAATAATTTCGGTGGTGGTGGCTCCGCTGATGATCTTTTTCCCGTCAAAATTTCTTAGAATGCTGGCAAACTCACGGTCTTTTTCGGGGTTAAAGGGAGGGCCGGTACACAGAATGGTCTTTCTTGGGAGTCGAAAATAGACCACGCCACACGTCAGATCGTCTTTGGGAACATAGAGTTCGTTTGCGGAAGCGCGTTTGACCACCCTTTCTGCTAAATCGGCGGCAGAGATAGTAGGGGTGGTTTCTATGGTTTCGCGAACATACTTAATAACGTTATTTCTTCCCCAAGCCATCGTACCACCCTCTTTCAATCCCGACTGAGTAATGCCATCGGAGCAAAAGAGGATACGGTCTTCCTTTTGGGGAGCAAAAGAGCACTTCTTGAGCGCCATGATGCGTTTGTCAGTAACGTTCCCCTCCAACGTAACCTGCGACCATTTGGGTTCATACACGCGCCCCCCTCTCATAATCACTGTTTGGGGATTATCATACTCCAAGATTGAGACGCTCTCTGCTTGGGCGGAAATATCCACTATGGTATAGGTGGCATAACTCAGTTTCCTTTCGCTACACACGGGCAATGCCTTCATAATGATGCCGGCAAGGGCGTTGGCATCTTTGTGCTCCATCGAAAAGTTGAGCGACATGGTAGCCGTAAGTGTCGCCAAAACATTAGCACGAACGCCGTGCCCCATTCCATCCGACAAAACGCACAAAACACGGTCCTCTTCGGGGATTCGTGTAGAGAGGAACACGTCTCCGCATATCTTCTCTCCTTCGTGATTGATTTGAAAATGACCAACTTCTATGTGGTACTTTTTCTCTTCTCTCTCCGAACTCTCCACTTGAAGAAGGTGGTTTTGGCCCATTCGAAAATTTTTCAGATATAAAGCGGCAAAGATATATTTTTTTTAGAAACAACTTTGCGGAAATTGCGAGATATAGGAGTTTTTTAACAGCACATAACAAAAGTGGCCGCCTAAAAACAATTAGACGACCACTCATACGTTACATTGAGGAAAATCTCCTCAAAATATTGAACTTAACCAAACAAATTTGCTAAACCAGGGAAAAAGGTTGAAATAAGTTGGATAATCCAATTAAAAATACTCGTGAGTAAACTAATAATTTGTTCCATCGTACAATTGTTTTAAAATTAAAAAATGAATTAACCCTATATAGACGCAAAGATAGGCAAAAATGTTGCACGGTATCTATTTTTTTCAAAAAAACTTTCGTCTTTAATTTTCATTTCACAGTCAATATTTTTAAAATCGCATACGCATTTACATTTAATTGTAATCATATCTCTTTTATGTAGCACCTGCGTCTCATAAACTCCCTGTTTTCATAACTTCCCCACACATTGACAGCTACATTGGTCTCAACCTGAGGATTGGTGATGCCAATTTTTATTTTCCGTTTAATAAATGTATCATTCAAATAGACATGATATATTGATGAAAGCCCCCTTTTCTGCCAGTCGGGATGGGCTCCATTCAGCATCAGGTCAATGGTATCGTACCAAAAGTAGGATTTTAGGATATGGAACCACCCAAAGGGAAAGAGGCGTCCATTCGCTTTCTGAAAACCTTTGGAAAGGGAGGGGAAACAGATGGCAAAACCAACCACAGAATCCTCCGGATCCAATACAAAACAGCACAGTTCCTTTTTTATCATGCGCAAATATGAGGCTGCACCGGACTTGATCTCCTTTGGCGTGAGGGGAATAAAATTGTAGACAGACTTAAAGCTTTCGTTATACGTTTCAAAGAATTTATCTGCCAAACGGTTCACGATCTTTTTATCTTTAAAGTCAAAAATCCGAAGGTTATATTTCTCCATAATCAACTTATTGATTCGCTTCACTTTCTCAGGAATATCCTGAGAAGCATTCATCTCATACTGCAACCAATCGTTCTCCTTTTCAAATCCAAGTTCCTCCATAAAGCGAGGATAGTACGGATAGTTATATAGGCAGTTGATAGGTGGAATCTCCTCAAAACCTTGCGTGAGCATCCCCTGACGGTACCACGTATTAAAACCTAACGGGCCGTGCATTTGGTTCATGCCTTGGGACGCTCCCCACTCGGCCACCTGATTGAGCAACGCCCGCGCCACCTCAAGATTTTCAATAAAGTCGAACCATCCAAAGCGAATGCGCGTTTGGTTGAATAACTCATTAGCACGGGGATTGATGATTCCGGAAACACGTCCAACCACTTTTCCCTCATAACAGGCTAACCATAATTTCATAGAGCAATAGGACAACGAAGGGTTGTTGTTCAACGTTTTCATCTCATCTATCCGCAAATTGGGAACGTAATATTTGTTCCCTTTGTACAGTTTTCGCGGGAAATCAACAAATTGCCTCAATTCCTTTTTGTTGATTACCTCTTTTACTTGAATGTCCATATCTCTTTTTTACTAAATCTCCGCTAAGGTAACGATTTTTGCAAAACCGGCAAAAAGAGGGCTTCAGAGAAGAGCATCAATCGCCGCCTGAGCGCACACGCACCCAAATACCGCGGGCAAATAGGA
>Ga0082212_10004393_pt1 | contig 19553 bp, 18 predicted proteins | sample TergutNt197P3_FD_71548 | JGI IMG/M metagenome (GOLD analysis project Ga0082212, IMG submission 71548) | Neocapritermes taracua P3 segment gut microbial communities from Petit-Saut dam, French Guiana - Nt197 P3 | ecosystem: Host-associated > Arthropoda: Insects > Digestive system > Gut ... | reverse complement strand
TAATTGCCCATATTGGATTCATTGGCCGTGCGCTAACTCCACTCTCGCCACCAACAATTACCCAATGGATATTTTCTAAATCCAATGTGCCAACATCACTAATTAGGGGTTCTATGGAAATAAAGCGAACGGAAGCCTCAATATTTCTCAAAACATCAATTCTATGCTTTGTCTGTTCATGTTCTACCGTTACGCCTAACCATACATTTGCAGGTACTTTCCTCTCTGAAAAATATTTTTGAAGTATATGCTCTCTTTTTGTCAATATTTGGTAATGGTGGTGTGGAGTAGCGACAATGACCTCAAATATCTTGTCAAGAAAATCAAATGGCATCTTTTCATGAAAAAGGTCGCTCATTGAATTAACAAAAAACTTTGTCGGCTTTTTTACGTTTATCGGCTGATGTAATCTTTCAGGTAAAATCTTAAACTCAAAGCCGTTTTCATAACCAGCCATACCCATTGCCTGTAATCTTCTTGCCATTACTTCTGCATAGCAATTTTTACATCCCGCCGTTACTTTGGAACAACCTATTGAAGGGTTCCACGTTGCCTCAGTCCATTCAATTTTTGTTGTTTTCATAATATGCTGATTTTATACTGTTTGACCTTGTGAATATTCGTTGATGAAAAATTTAACTCTCCCGTTCGTTTTATCTTTTTCTCGGATTCTGATTTCTTTACAATTGAAGTAAACAGTTCAGGCAAACAACCATTTTGTAGAGTATATTTTAATCCGCTGATATTATCTGATATTTCTCCAGAGAGTATTTTAGCCCGAATGTCTGCTTCTATTGTCTGTTTTTTTAATGTTTCATTCTCATTGTAAAACAAAGTTCCTTGCTGAAAATCATTGTCAATATTACAATTTGACTCTCCTGATAATTTATCTTTTGTCCAACAAACTTTTAAAAATTTTTCCATTCCCAATGTGTGGTTTGTTCCAAAAATCAAACCCCAATAATTTGTTCCTTTTTTGATAGTGAAATGATGTAAATAGTATTCTTTGTTATCAGGTATTATATCTCGATAATATTGTGCTATTTGTCTATGACATTCTTTTGGTTTTGATTCGTCAAATTGAATTTTTGCCGTATCAAAATATTGTTTTATCGCTGGATGTTCCTTAAATCTACGAATAAAAGAAGATGAAATAAAAAATATAAAATCTGTTTTAGGGGCGTTTACCAACTGTAAAAAAATATCCTCATCGACCTGACTAAAACCGTATTGGTCAAGTAAAATGAATTTTCCAAAATTGCTGTTATTTAAAATGTTTTGAAAGTCATTGTTTTGAAATACATCTTTAAATTCTGATTGGATATAATTCTCATAATCATAAACACATTTGTTTGTTTTACAATTATTAGCCAAACAATTACTCATAAACTGTTTGATATTTTCTATCAGCATTTTTTGTTTTACTTTTTCTTTTTCGTTGAAAGTAAAACATATAGTCTTATTATTTTCTTTGGATTGGTTACAATATTTGCAGTTATCACCTTTTGCCTCGTTTAATAAAATTAAAGGAGAACCCAATTCGTTATCCATATCTTTGCCGCTTCCTGCAAAGAAATCATAAATATAAACTTTCTTGATATACGGATTGTGAATGAATACAGGAAACCATTCCCTGAAACATTCAGAGAAAATTTCTAACTTTAATTTTGTTTCTTCTGGAAACCTGTCTTTATTGATGTCTTTTGCCATATTATCCTTTTATTAAAATACATTATGTTTATTTCTCTATCACCTTCCTTTCCTCCACACTCAACCCATACAACCCATAAACCACCTCATCTATTTTACTTTCAATATATTCTATCCGTTGTTTCAGTTGTTCTATTTGGATAGGTAAGGTTACCGTTTGCAGTTCTTTATTGAGTTGCAACAGTTGCTCAACGTGCTTGATGATTGTTGCTTGTTGTTTTTCAGAAACAGTTTTTGGAACAGGCAACTGCTCAACGTGTTGTTTTTTTACTTCGGCAAGCGCTTCCCCTTTTTCGGGATTGATTTGACGGTAATAAAAATCGGTTAGTTTTGAATTGAGTATGCCTAACAAAAACCTGTGGTCAATCTCATTGGAAATCATTATGTGCAAATTCTTACGGCAAATAATGTTTGCGCCAATGATTGTAGCAATAATGCTTTCGCCGGTTTGACGTACAATAATTTTTTCTTCGGCTTCAAAAATTTTAGGGTCGCGTGGAGCAGCTAACCATTTTCCATAATTTACCCAATAGTCATTCTTCCATAAGTTTACATATCTATTCATTAAACTTCCTCGCATAAGAGGCAGCCAATTTTCTCCGGTTGGTTTTTCCCTTTCTTCAGATAAATATGGTCTTGTTTGCATTGTTGCCGCTGTTTGCGGAGGCGTGCCTTTCCCTTTTTCAAATAAAGTAATACCGGAATATGTTTTGCTCACTTCGGATATGGGAATAGATTTTACTTTTATTTTTTCAAACAACACTTTTTCATCTTCGCTTGCCAACACATTAATAACATCTCCATTATCAGGAAGTTTGAATTGGGAAATATATTGATGGAAAGTAATTTCGTCTTTATCGTACATATCAATGGCAACTTCTCCGCTTTTGATGTAACTGTTGCGTTCAAAAATTAAAACGTGGGTATCCACAACCGCTTTAAAAATATGTTGGTTAATATGTAAAATCCTTTCCCATAAAAAATTATTCACTAAATATCGGCGAATATTTCTGAATTTAATAGACTGCAACCACGTATTGGGAATGATTACACCTAATTTTCCGCCTTTTGCCAATAACTTTTCGTACCGTTCTAAAAACAACAAGTACAAATCCTGTTGATAATCTTGATGTTCATATTTTTGAGAAAAATAATCGAACAAATTTTTATTTGCCACTTTCACATACGGCGGATTTCCAATAACTACATCAAAACCACGATTTCTTGTACGATATGCAATGGGAGACTCACTTGCCATCAACGATTCTATTAACTTTTTACCGTCTTCTTCTAATTGTTTTACTCGTTGATTGTGCTGTTTGATTAGATTTGCCTTTTCATCAAAAACAACATCTCGTTCAAACACTTCCGGAAAATTCTTTTCCCACGAAAAAGGCTTAATTTTTCGTTCTTCGCCAAAATCTAATTGAGTATCGTAATAATCAAGGTCTATCAGGCTGTTTCCGCTTTTGATGTTGTTGTATAGCGTCGGGAGAACGCGCTCGTGAAAAAGTTTTTGCTGCGCTTCTATCGTTTCTTGCGTTTCGCCTTCCATACATTTGAGCAAAAGCGAAAGTTTGGTTACTTCTACGGCGTTGCTGTCCAAATCCACGCCGTAGATGTTGTTTAACAAAATGCGCTTCTTTTCGGCGGTGGTCAGTTCGCCTTGCGGCGTCAAAACTCCTGATTTTACGAATTTCTTTTTATCGTAATTCGTAATTGGGATTTTATTTCCACCCCCTACCCCCGCCAGCGGGGGAGATTGGGTCTCGTAATTTTTAATTCGTAATTCGTAATTCAAATAATAATCTTTATGCCAACTCAATAAATACTGATACGCACCAATCAAAAAACTGCCGCTACCACAGGCGGGGTCGCAGATTTTGATTTTTGATACGTCTTCGGGGGTTATCCACCCCCTACCCCCGCCAGCGGGGGATATTTCCCCCTCTTTGAGGGGGTTAGGGGGAGGTACAAGTTTCCCCACCGTATTTTTTACAATGTATTCCACAATATATTGCGGCGTGTAATACACGCCACCTGCTTTGCGCACTTCGGGTTTTTCTTCAATGGTGGCGCGTCCGCTCTTTGAAAGCAATATTTGTTTTCCCAAAAACTGCTCGTAGGCGCTGCCCAAAATCTCTACCGACAAAACCGAAAACTCATACGGACAAACCGGATAGTAAAATTCGGAAACAATGCTTTTGATAACTTTGTTGTCAATAACGATGTTTGTCGTTATTTTATCTTTATCGAAGTCAAACAGCCCTGAATTATATTTTTGGTCGGCAATTCTAAAACGTTGCAGAAGATTTTGGTAATAATCGCCTTGTTTAATTGCAGTTTGCAACTCGCCGTATTGTTCGGCACCTCTATCTTCGGCAATGCGCAGAAAAACAATGCGGTCTATGGTGAGTTGCACCACATAATTGAGTTCATCTTCGGTAATGTTTTTGTTGCGAAGGGCAATATTTCGGGCAAGTTCAATCCGCCATTTGTCAAGCGATTGTAAAAAATCGTGGTCAACGGTGGTGGTTCCCTTTTTGTTTTTGTCACTTTGAATGTATTTGTCAAAACTGCCTTTCAGCACACGCTCTTTGCTGAATGTATCCCAAATAAAATCAAATTCCTTAATGTAATTGTCGTAAGTAATGTATTTTATTCGTGCCGTGCTTGCTTTGTCGGTGGGTTTTGGTTTGTTGGTACAGTCGTAGATGGCAAATTCTTCAAAATCGGTAATTACGCTAATCGGCAATTTCGCGCTCCAACCGTAACGCCTTATCTGAAATGCCGGTTGGGCATCATCTTTAATTTCAATGCTTGGTTTTTTGGCTTCAAGGAAAAAGAGTCTTTTTCCGCCGGGAAGTCTAAACGAATAGTCGGGCGATTTTGTCGCACCGCCCACTTTTACACGGTCTTCGTGAATCACTTCTCTGTAACTTTCTGCGTAACCGTTTTCGTTGTCCACGTCCCATCCGAGCGCTTTCCAAAAGGGGTCAATGAAGTCTCGGCGAGTTTGTGTTTCATTGTAATCCGCTTTTTTGTACGATTCTTTTTGCTCGTCAAACCTCTCAACAAGTGATTCAATTTTCTTTAATGCTTCCTCCTTTGTTAACATAACCGTTTTTTAATTCAGACTGCAAAAGTAGCATTTTTTCAACAGTTTTTCTCTGCTGTTTTCACTTTCCATTTTCCCTTATTTTTCTTTCCTCACGTGTTGTCCGGCTATTATTTACAACGTCCCAGCGGCTTTGCGAGGTGGCGGCTTCACTACACTTCCTGCGGGGTAGTAACTTCCAAATTCGCACTGCTTTTCAAGCGGGGGTAGTGCCGCCATCTCGCAAAACCGCATGTTAGCAGCAGTAGCATTCCACACACTTTTTCTTTTCATTTCAACCGTAAATTTTTCCATTCCGTATTTCATGCTTTCTATTACGATTTTACTGTTCTTTTTAGGGTGGTGGGTGGGCAAAGCCAAATAATGGCGGTAGCCATTTTTTGGCGTGGGGTTTACAAAGCGGTGTGAGCAAAGCGAACACGGCTTTGTAAACTTTGTATCAATATTTTGTCTTTCCAAATTTACGCTCATGTTCATTAGTTGTTGGTTCGTTCTCTTATTCAATTATTTATAATTATATCCACCATGTAAATCTATGCAAGATCCATTTAAAAACGAATTTTCTATACAAAACATCACGGCTTGAGAAACCTCTTGAGGCTTGCAAAATCTGTGCAAGGCTGTTTTGGCATAAATATTATCTCTGATTTCAAGTGGTTTATCCTTTTGCCATTCTGTTTCTACAAAACCGGGAGACACAATATTTACTCTTATCTTTTTGCTTTCAAATTCTTTAATTAAACTTTCTGCAAGAAAATGTAAAGCGGCTTTAGAAACACCATAAGCAGTTGAAGTTGCATGAGGGTATTTCCCCATCGTAGAGCCAATAAAAATGACATTTGCATTTTCAATGAGAACCGGATATAAATCTCTCAAAACAAACGCATTGCTATGCAAATTAATACGAAAAATATCTTCCCACTCCTCATTTGTAAATGCTGTAAAAGATTTACGTAATGTAGTACCTGAATTTCCAACAAAAAGACTAATGTCAATTTTTTTGTGTAAGATTGCTTGTGAGAAATTTGTAATACCTTCTTCTTTAGAAAAATCAGATTTATGTATTTCAAATGAAGGGCTTATTTTTGCAAATTCCACCTCTGCTTCTTTTTTGGTATTCTCGTTGTTACAATATTGTGTAATAACAAAATAGCCTCTTTGCAAAAGATCCAAACAAATTTGTTTGCCAATTCCTCCAGTTCCTCCGGTAATTACTGCGTATTTCATGTTATTCATTTATTTTTTTTGGTTTTTCAAACTTCTGCCCCTCTTGCAATTTCGAATAATTTTTCATCACGGCATTTTTCACTTTTGATGTAGAAATCCCGACACCATAAGGGAAATAAAACACCTGTACTCCTAATTTTTCTAAATAATCATACTTTCCCAGCCAGTCATCGCCTACTACAAAAGCATCTATGTGTAATTTTTTTACAATTTGCGTTGCATCTAATGTGTGTTGAGGAATCACAATATTAGGCGTTTTTAAGGCTTCAATAATTTGTATTCTTTCGTTAAAAGGGATTATAGGAGATGGTTTATAGGACATTACTAACTCATCTGTACTAACGCCAACGATGAGAATATCGCCCAATCCTTTAGCATAGTTAATCATTTTCAAATGATTACTATGAAACATATCAAAAGTTCCTGCTGTATATACGATAATTTTATCTTTCACCATAATTTTTCACATTTTAAATAATTAGTTTTACAAATAAACATATAATTCTTTATTAGTACATATTTCTACAATTATCAGTCAGGAATAATCGCCTGAACTATGGTCTGTTCTGTTTTTTCAAAAATTTCAGGGAAAGACATATCCTCCACACGGATAGAGTCATGAATCGTAAGTATAATTTTGTTTCCTATACTCATAGGAAAATTCCCCCACCTTGTCATTTTCCACGAATTATTTATTGTAATCGGCACTACATATGCTGAGGGTGCAAATTCACAAAGAATTTTCAACCCTTTTTCTTTAAATGGTTGTGGCTTGCTTGTTGTTCTACTTCTCATTCCTTCTGGAAATATAACCAATGGTCGTTTGTTAATCTCTATATATTGAGCCGCTTTCTTTAAAGCAGGTAAATATTGTAACGGACTCCTTCTGTCAATTAGTTCTCCTCCGCCATGAGTAAAAAAATACGAAATACCCGACCAACCTTTACGTAATCCTATCTTGCCGATAAATATTGGTTGTATTTTGCGCATAAACCAACCAATAGTTGTAAAATCAAACATGCTCTGATGATTTACGGCAATAATTAGAGGCACACCTGTTGGAAGTTTATGTAGATTTTCTATTTTATATCTTGTCCCTAAAATATATGTGTTGAACACTAAAAAGAAAAGCATTATATCTGCGCTTTTTCTGTGAGCCTTATGTCCAAACAAGTTAAAACAAAGCCATTGAATGGCTTGGAAAACGACCAATGTTGTCCAATATAGTAGATAATAAATAACAGATAAAGGATATGATATTAATTTTTGCATCTATTTTATACTTTTAATTAAAATAACTTTCTAAATTCTCCTTTTGCTAAACTTTTGATGTTTGTTCTATGCGTAATAATAATTAGAAGACAAATGAAGACAGAAAAGACAGTAAGTGTAACTGATTTAGAATAATCGGAAAAATAAATTACGATTGGGTACGCAATGGCAGAACAGAGACTTGATATAGATACAATTCGTGTTAGCAGAACAAGAATTATAAAAAAAGCAAGTACAATAAGCCCTACAAACGGAGTGAGCCCCAAGAATATTCCAAACATTGAGGCAACACCTTTTCCTCCTTTAAAACCGCTGTAAATCGGAAAAATATGTCCAACCATAGCACAAATGCCAAATAGAATTTTTATTTGAAAATAAAATTCTGTATCAATTGCAATATCCGGAACAAAATATATCAGTTGTACTGCAATAAATGCTTTCATTATATCTAATACAAAAACAGATATGCCGATTTTAGCACCCAAATGCCCGTAAGCATTTGTTGCGCCTGCATTTTTGTTTCCTACTTGTCGAATATCAATATTGCGAAACCATTTACCAAGCCAAAAAGCAGCACTAAAAGAGCCAAGCAAATAAGATATTATTGAAAAGAGAATTATCAAATACATATACATTATTAAAAATCATTATTGGTTATTGGATACTTATTAATAGTTTCAATGAGTAAGTCATATTCTGCTTTGATTTTTAGTCCAAACGTTGAGTTATCACTTTCAACAATAGATTTGAATGTTATTGATTTACAAAAATCTGCTACTTTTAGTGGCACTACTTTTCTTTTTTCCAATAAATTTTTCATTGTAAATATATTGTGTCTTCGTGCGATAGAATAATGCTTTATTACATCGGATTTTAAAAAGTGTCTTGAAAAAGCATGAAAAACGCCTTTATATGTAATTTTTCCATCATCATAATGCGGTAATCGAAGTTCTAATTCGTCATTATAATACAACAATGTCATTCCTATATGCCTTGCCAAGAAACCCTCATCAGTAGTCAATTTTTGGAAAAATTGTTCTTCGTCTTCTTCTTTTCGCCCCCCCGCTACTTTGGAATGTAAAAGCAGAGCCTCAACATAAGGTTTGAATATCTCTTCTGAATCCAAAAGTTTTTTTGCAAAATTATATACTTCAATGTATTCTCCTGTTCGCTGCATGTGCATAATCAATAAGTGTAGTCTGCCATAGTAATTTTTTTCTGCCGGATTTTCTGTTACTGATATATCTTTTAAACATTTACAACACAATCGTTCAAATTTTTTATAAAACTCTAATGGCTTGTCATCGCGCATTAAATCAGATAGTAATGCGTTAATATCAATAGAGAAATTATAACTCACATATTTTTCGCGATTTCTCTTTTTTTTTATCGCACTAAAAGTTGCTTTTGCAACGAAAAAATCGTAAAATTGGGAATGAATAAATCGGTATGTTTTGGTATTACCGTTTTTAGCAACAAAAATATTTATCACTCGTTCAACGATTGCCGAATCAATTTTGCGTATTTTTTTCTTTATAGTTTCATTCATTATGCTGAATGAATAAGTTTGCCCTTTTTGTTGTCTTTCATAAGTGAATAGCGCCACCGCTTCAACAATCTCACAACCAATCTCAACTGAAATGTCCAATTTGTTTTTCTTAATTTCTCGCTCTATTGTTGCCATTACAATAGAATCTATTATTGTTCCTCTTCTTTTATCAAATTGCAAAATATAGTCAGGCGACTCTTTAATGTGCATAGCCAACAATGTCAGCATAAGAATATTTGAAAAAATATTTTCATCTTGCTGCGAATCGGAAAGGGCATTTGACACCTGTTTGATTTTTTCATCTTCTATATGAGGATTATCTGCAAAAAATTTATTGAAATACTCAATACGTAATTTTGCATCAATCGGTCTAAACTCAAATAAAGAATCAATGTCATCTATTCTTAATTGACGATACAAATTTATTCTGGAAGAAATAATAAATGTGTCATCTGTTCGCTGTACAATCGTCTTTTCAATATCTGTATGTTTAAGTTTTGTACTTTTCTCATCTAACCCATCAAGTAGAAATACAAATTTATAACTATTAAGTAATGAGTTTAATACTACATTTTCTGCTTTGATTCTGTATCGAGAACAAATCTTACGCAGTAGTTTCATTCTATTGCAGGAAAATGTTGTTGCATTGTTTAGATTTAGATATATGGGAAGTACATTTACATTTTTGTCAGAATCGGACAACTCTAAAAAGGTTTTTATTAACAGAGTTGATTTTCCGCAACCTGAATTTCCAACACAAAGTATTAGATTTTTATTGTTCTTCTGTAATTCGTCAAAAACAAAAGACGAAAAATTGCCGTTAAATACAATGTCGTTTCTTGATAGCGGTATATTGGCATAATAGCTATTAATGTGTTCTACTATTGACTGATTGACAATTGAAGATGTCGATATTTTTTCAAGTTCCCACCGTTGCGTTTTGAAAATAAGTTCAACCAACGATTGTACATTCGTTGCTGTCTTTACTTCGGAAAATACGTATTCTCTTGTAAATTTAGAATAATCAATATAAGTGTTATCAACTGCCATTATGTTTTGTCGTTTATTTTATTTATAAGTGTTATGCATATATCGTATATTTCTTGTATCTTCTGTTTCCTTATTGTTTCTATACCGATTTTGGTATTGACTAATTTTGCAATCATAACATTGTTTTCAAGATTGTTAAGCGTTTTAATCTTTGCCGACAATTCACATATATCATCAAAAAACGTTTCGTTATTAAACAAATTAACTTCCCCTGCTGAAACCATCGCTTCCCAAATAGGAAGTTCAAAATAAAAATATTGAGAAGTTATTGTACTCGTAGTGTCATCTTGAACGATAGGATTTAACTTATCTTTAATTGTATTTATGTCGCGTAATAAACTTTGAATATAGTTCTTTTTGGTTTCAATATTCTTTTTATTTTCATTGTATTTATCAAGCCACAATGCAGCAATAAACCCCAAAAAAGCACCTATGATTGTAATTGTCAAATTGACAAGTATTTCAGCCCATTTACTAATATCACATTGAGCCGAAAACCAACCTGTTGCAACCAGAGCTGCAACAACTACAATAAATATCAACCATATAAATTTTGTTTTCATCTTACTTTCATTAACTGTTATCATTTCGTAGACTATTTAAATATTCGATATATACTTGCCCTATGTCAGATTTACTTAAAATTTCAAAAGTAATTCTATCATCCATATTTTTAGGGTCAGCAGTTAATATGATAGACATTTTTGCTCCACAACACGCTATTGAATGAACGGGTTTATCTTCTGTACGTATTATTGATATTTCTTTAATATTTTCTTGTGTAAAAAGATTATTCCATTTACCACAATATATTTCATCGTGTATTATAAAATATACTTTCGTTCCCTCTTTCTTATTTTTTAATTTTTCGATAAGAGGGTTTTTGAATTGTGGCTTATCTAACCAAGTCCCCATTGTATGACCATAAAATATGATGTCATCTTTAGTTTTGTTCAATTCACTAATAAGTTCTATCCAATATTTATCTTCTATTTTTGAGAAAATTCCTATTTCTCGCATAATTTTGGCTTTATTATCTTCTTTTTTGTCATCATCAAATCCTCGAAAAACGACAAAAAACAAAAAAGAAGATAATAATGAAACGGCTAAACTTAATAAAAGTGTTGTCCAAGTAAAATCAATAACGCCTGATTTTACAAAAACGAGTACAAGAAGTAAGGTTATGATAACCAAAAATAGTACACTAATAATTTTTTTATTGTAATTTTTCATCTTACTTTCATTAACAATTATCATTTCTAAATCATTTTTAAATTCAACCCGCAAAGGTAGCGTTTTTCAGTTTACATTTTACTGTCAATTTTTCACTCTTGCAATCCCCCACGCGCTGTCCCGCTATTGCTGCTAACGTCCAAGCGGCTTTGCGAGGTGGCGGCTTCACTGAACTTCCTGCGGGGTAGTAACTTCCAAGTTCGCACTGCCGTTGCTGCGGGCTTACTGCCGCTATCTTGCAAAACCGCATGTTATACGCCGTGTATTTCATTCATCATCAATCTATTATGTCTTTTATCCATTAAAATTGTTTCTACTTTTTTGCCTGCAATGCCCGCTTTTAATGAGGCAATTAATGCAATTATGAGGCAATTGTGAGGCAATTGAGGCAATTATGAGGCAATTGTGAGGCAATTGAGGCAATTATGAGGCAATTGTGAGGCAATTGAGGCAATTATGAGGCAATTACTTTTAGTTGATAATTTGCACCTGCCCCTGCAATATCATTAAACAATAAAATATCTTTTTGCACTAATTCCGTTAAATCTCTGCTTGCCGTTGCTCGCGAACAATCATTTATTTTCTGATACTCACTATTTGTTATCTTCCCTTTTTCTTTCACATGCAACACCGTTTTTATCTGTCTTTCATTCAAACCTAACTGTTGTAGTTGTTCTTCCGAAAATCTGTCTTTGAAAAGCGTTACCATAAATCCGCCGTCTTCCTCTTTCATTTCAGGTTCGGGCAGTCCTGCTTTTTTACATTCGTCAATAATGCTGATAGTGCCTCGTCCCCAAGCATCAATAAGTCCACCTTTGAAACAAACATCGGCAATAAGTAGATTTCTTGGTTTGGATTTATGAGAGCGTTTCAAAGAATCCAATGTTACGCCTTCGGGCAAACCTCCCTCGTTCCAAAGATTTATTTTGTCGTCATAAACACGCATTTGCGAAAAACTGCCCATGTAACTGCGGTGAACCATTGAATTAAGTAACATTTCACGAAGTGCAAGTGTGGGATATTCAAGCGTTTCAATGCGGTACATTCCTTCAAACGAAATGTTTTTGATAAGATATTTTTGCTCTAATCGTTCTAATACGGTGCGTAACAATACAATAAGGTTTCCTTCTTCCACATCTTGATAACGCAAATCAATGTCGTCTTTGCCAAAACGACCGATTTTTACATACACATTCGGATAAAATTTGCAAGGGTCTTTTCCGAACATAATAATCGCCGCTCTCTTTATCTGCCCGTCTTCGGCAAGGTGCAGTTTTTCAAGTATCTCATTGATTTTTAAGCCATCATAATTGGGTAATCTGCCTTTTTCTTTTGAAATTATCAGATATTGTTTTACCGAATTTTCGTCAATATCTGCAAAAGTGGCTCGTGGTTCAATTACATTATCCCATGTTTGACCTGCTTTTTTCAATAAAAATTCGTTGAGGGCAACTCCTGTCAATTCTTGTTTCACACTGCCGCTTCGGTAGTAATACCTGCCACGCAATGAAATAGGTACGGAATAAGGCTGTACGATAATCTCAATAAAATACTTGTCGCCGTCCTGCAAAAGATTGACTTCGGCAGTAATTCCCATCAAGTTTTTGATTTTGTTCGGGATTTTTTCCATCAAATCTTTGTAATTGGCAACGCCAATCACATTTCCGCTGTCGTCTTTACCGATGTAGATTTTACCGCCTTGCGCATTGGCAAAACCGCAAATCCAATCTAAATAGTCCTCGTGCCAACTACTTTTATATTCTATGTTTTGTTGTTCGGGCATAATATCTTGTTTTCAATTATATTCAACACTTTTCTGTTCAACCGCTACCTGTTTTTCCGACCACAGATTTCAAAATGACGGCTAACGTCCAAGCGGCTTTGCGAGGTGGCGGCTACCACAAACTTGCTACGAGCAATCAGGTTGCAAAATTACACAAAATTTTCAAGCAGGGGTAGCGCCGCCATTGAGCCAATATGCTCGTTAGCAGCAGTGGCTTCCACACACTTTTTCTTTCTTTTTTCAGCCGTAATTTCCAAATTGTTTCTTTTTTCTATGCTATTTTACTTCTTTTTTAATGGTGTGTTTAATTTTAATAGCCGATAACAAATTAATTTCAAAACTTGTTTCTGTACCCGTGACTTGTAATTCCTTTGTAACCATATCCGACAGTATTTCGCTGCTCTTTTGCATTACGTCAGCCTGCTTTTGTGTGTCGTCTGGCGACTTAACAAGTTCGGCAACCATATTAGACAGTTCGCGCATTTTAGCAAACGCCTCTACTATGGCAATGGTTGTGTCGGTTGCTTTTTCACTCTTCAAAATAGTGGCGAGCATATACAAGCCTTTTTCGGTAAAGGCGTTTGGCAGTGTTGGAGAAAATTTGATTTTTGGGTTACCACAAATTGTGGCAACCTCCTTTTTTTCACTCTCTGTTAGGGCTATAATATATCCTTCAGGAAATTTCTCGGGATTACGTTTTACTGCTTGATTTACATCGTTGGTATCCACGCCATATAACCATGCCACATCACTGTCCAAAAGTACATTTTTGCTTTGAATTGTAATGATTTTATCCTGCACATCATTGAGTGTGATTTCGCCATTGTCTATTTTCTGAATTTCCTCTGCCATATTTTTGTTGTTATGATTTATTATTTCTTAACGCTGTTTTTTGTCATTTATTTTTCAAATGTCGATAATCCTAACTCCATCATTCGACCATAAAACTGGATTTTGATGTTATTATTTTTGTATTACTTTGTACGATTTACTGTCCAGCCCTGTTTGACCAACCAGGTGCTATCTGTAACTGTCACCACACCGGGCGTAAATTCAAAGTTTCCTTCGCCTTTAACTTTTTGTGACACTCCTATCGCGGGTCTAAGAACATTGTCAATCATAATAGTGATGTTATTAGTCTGGAAATTTTTGAAATGTTTATTCGGAACTAAATAAACATAGCGAACTTCGGTTGAATCTGATGACGCTTTTATTTTGTCGGTTGGGTAAATTTCATCAATATAATCCTGGTTGAACACGTATCTTGTATCATGTTGGACATATATCGGTGCGGCGGTATCTTTATCTTTATCTTTTTTACAGCTGACTGTAAAAACTAAACTTAATACTACTAAAACTTGTACTGTTCTTAAAAATACTCTTGTTGTCATAAAAATTGTTTTAAAAGGTTAATTATTTGATTCGATTTACGTTTTATATTTCGTTTAATTATTTTCTAATCGTCAATATTTCTTGCTTTTACGGGACATGTCCACCCATTGCTGCCAACGTGGTGGCATATTGGCGAGGTAGCGGCTTCACAAATGTTCGGGCGGGGTAGTAACTTCCAAATTCGCACTGCCGTTTCTGCGGGGTTACTGCCGCCATCTCGCAAAACCGCCCGTTATCTGTCGTTTTTTTTATTCATTACCTTATTTTCTCAATGATAAGATTTTGTTCTGCAGCCGTTTCGTGATTCATTACAAATACAGTCGGTTTCCATATTTTTGCTATACATTCTGATTTGCGGAGTTGATTTGTTAGTGCTTTTTCAATTGGGATACACCATTTTTGTTCAAAATCATTAAATATCAGAACAAATTGTAGAGATACATTGATTGCGGCTTTGATGAAGTTAGGTGGAAGTTGTTCATTTACACCAATTGCAATTGACGCATATAAATTCAAAGAATGAATATACTTGTCACAAATATCATCAATCTCTGATTGAAATTTTACAGAACTTTCAGGATTATTCGGATTTGGGAAAGATGATTTTGCTTCCATAAATAAAAGTTTATTGTTTTTAGCCCTAATAAACTCAACCGTCTTTATACTATCTTTGAGTTTTGCGTAAATATCTGATTTCTCTATATGAAAAGCATTGTCGGCAATAAAATCCATACCGCTTTCTGTAATTGTTTCAGCCATTTCCAAGTCCTTTTTCAATTTGTTTTTTATAGAGTTTTACAGGTTCTTCTGTCAATTTGTTTTGTTCAAGCAAATCAAAACGGTCATTTAAATCTGCTTTGATTTGTCCTTGTTCATTTTTGTACAACGAATAAAACTTTACATTGTCACCTTGTTGTTGATTGACATAGAAATAACTTGCCAATATTTCGTTATGTGTTGCAATAAATATCTGTACACCGTTTCGCGATAATTCGAGTAAAATATTAACAAGAACAGGTATAAGTTCAGGATTTAAACTGTTTTCGGGCTCGTCCCAAAACAACACACTTTCGCTTTCAAGTAATCCATTACGAAGTAATTTCCACAATAACCCAAATTTTCGATAACCACTTGCTTCAAGAACAAAAGGAATTTTTGTGCCATCAGATTTTATAATATAGAAAGTATCTTTTTCATAAACGACTTCTCCTCCAATAATAGTTTTTATTATATCTAATATCTTTGAGGCATTTTGCGTAACTTCATTTGTTATAGGAAGTATTGCATTTTCTATAATATCTATTTCAGAATTGTTATAGTTCATCTGATATTTTTGTGCCATAGGATATATTTCTGGATGACAAAGCATATCATTAACCGGTATAAAAATATGCTTATTCTTATCATATTTGCCATCTTGGAATGGCTCTACATTGACATTTCCTGTTTTTCTTAGATTAGGCGTATTCTTGAAAGAAGTACTATGAGCATTCACATATGGGAAACCTAATATTGGCTGTATTGCTATTGCACGCAATAGTGTTGTTTTTCCTGTTCCATTCCCGCCAGTAAACACATTTATTCCCGAACAAAATTCGGTAGTAAATTCGCCTTTGAAAACGAAAAAATCTTTTATTTTTACTCTACTTATTGCCATATCATTTATTTTTTGCAAAAATACAATTATTTTTTTATTGTCCAAAATCGTACAGCATTTTCCCAAAATGACAGATAACGCCCGGCAGCTTGGCGTGGGAGGCGGCTCACTGCGGTTCGGGCGGGAGTAAAACCTGCAAAATCGCACAAAGGTTTCTGCGGGTTACACCGCCTCTCACGCCAAACTGCTTGTTGGCTGCAGGTGTTCGTTTCGTACTAACTGCATTTTTGTTATTTTCAATATAAAAAACCGAATAACCAAAGTGGTATTTTGTTCGCAAAACCTGTTTCTATATCATCGGCGGCAATGTAAGCGTTTTCAATACCTTTAATTTGCGAATTGCTTTTATTCTTTCCGCCAACTTCAAAAATAAATGTTTCGTCAATGGTAAAATCACCGTTTGAGGCACTATTTACTTTGTGTTTTGTGCGTAATTGATTGGCAAAAAAAGTTTCTCGCACATTGCCAATATTGACATTTTGAAATGCCAAAGAATGAATAATATTGGTATTTTCAAGATACACCTTTTGTGGTTTTGCCAAAGTTTGAAGTGTTTGATTTAGTTCTGTAATACATTGAATAACACCTGCTTTATCCAATAAATAAAGATATTTCACCAAAGTGTGTCTGCCTATTTCTATCGTTGCGCTTAAATTAGTAATATTGGGTGTAAATGGTACCATTTCGGCAATTGTGCCAAGCAACTTTTTGATTTTCAAAATAGTAGCATATTCAATCTTTTCTACTGCAGGAAAATCTTCATTCAGCGTTTTGTTGATAGATTGTTCCACTTGAATAGGATAAGTTTCCATATTATCTTTGTAATAAGGATAATAGCCATATTCTAAATATTTTTTCAATTCGGGTAAAATTTTGACTTTTGAGGTAATTTCAGCGGTTATTGAGCGGTGGTTTTTCAAAATTTCATTGAGTTCAAACGAGGGCAATTCAAGTTCATTTTCATATTTCAAAAATTCTCTGAATGATAATCCTTTCAGTTCGTACACTACCGCTCGACGAGAAAAATCAACACTTGCATTGAAAATTTCGAGCATTGAAGAACCTGTAAAAACAATATGTAGCGAGGGATAAGAATCATAAATATTTTTGATTTCTATTGCCCACGACTGATATTTATGCACCTCGTCTAAAAATAAATGCGTACCGCCAAGATTGTAAAAATCTTCGGCAAGTTCCGAAAGCGAATGCTTTGTAAACCAAATATTATCCAAACTTGCATAAAGCGCTTTTGATGTGTCGGGAAAATGCAGTTTGATGTGTTGCAACAAAAGTGTAGATTTCCCTGTGCCTTTTGCTCCGATTATTCCTACTAATCGGTTATTCCACGCAACATTACTATACAAATAGCGCACGAAATCGGTATTTGTATGTTTCAATAATCGCTCAAAAGTGGTAATTAGAGTTTCCATTATTTTTAAAAATTGGTATTTTAAAATATCGGCAAAGATAATCAAAAAATGATTATCTTTGCCGTTCTAATGTTTTTTTTACCAATTAGGTCTAAAATTGGCTTTTGTTCTTGCCTCACTTTCTACCGAAAGAATAATGTCGCAAAGTGCGGAAATTCTATCTGATATTGCCTGTGCCTCTACATACTCCACATTTACCAAAACCTTTACTTTGCACGCTGGCATCTTTTTTATTGTTCATTAGGGTCGAATATAAATTCCATTTTCGGTGCCAAACCACAACCTGCCATTGGGGTCTTCTTTGATTACCCATGGACTCAACCCTCCAAGCACAGAATTGTCAAATTGTTCCCATTGTTCACCAACCCATACACCACACACCATGCCTATTCCAAAACACCACACATTATCTTTATTGTCAATCGTTATTTGAGGACGACCGCCAACACGAATGTCATCTCCACATGACAGTTGAGTTGTTTGGTTTCCGTCAAAAATAAAAAAATGCGGAGAGGGCGAAATCCAAGTACTGGATAAGGAATAATCAATTGCACCCCAAAGACGGTTCTTACTGTCAAATTGAATGCCGCCCAAATAATATGGTTTAAAGCCCAAATCTTTTTCGTCATACACTTCCCATTGCTGATTTGAAATTTTCACTAAATATCCTTGATTAACGTAGTCACTCAAAGATAACCAAATATTATCCGACTTATCTATCGCTATTCCGTGTATAGAATTGGTTGGTAATGAAGAGTTATCGGGTGTGTATGCTGTCCACGTTTGTCCGTCGTATTTTACTAATCCACCTTGACGAAATCTGCTCGAAGCAAACCAAATATTATTATTGGAATCAACAGCAATAGACCACACAACATCTTCAGGCATTGCCGTATTTTGAGAGTTGTAATGTGTAAAATCTTTACCGTCAAACTTCCACAGCCCGTCTGCTCCAATCCAAACATTGTCGTTTCTATCAACAGCAATATCCCAAATCACAAAATCTTCAGGAATTATCGAATTTTCGGAATTATAAAGTACTATTTCATTTTCATTGTACCGAATAAGTCCTTTCCCTTGTGTCCCAATCCACGCATTTCCTTTTGAGTCAAAGGCAATCGCGTTCACAACATAGCCGTTCAAGGATTCAAATTTGAACTCGCTTGTTTCTTGTTCTTGTTCTATTTTATCGCATGAGTGACAAAAGACTGCGATACATAAAATGCAAATTATTTTTTTCATGATACTGTTATTTTTAAGTTCATACTATTGTCATTTTTTTCGTGTTTCGTTGTCTCACTGCGCTGTCGCCCCGCTTGCGTCCAACGTCCGGCAGCTTGGCGAGGTGGCGGTTACCATAAACTTGCTACGAGTAATCAGGTTACAAAATTAGTAAAAATTTTCAAACGAGGTTATTGCCGCCATTACGCCAAACACTTCGTTATATGCCGCCCATCTTTGTCTCATCGTTATATTTTTTCTATTTCCTCAATGGGTAATTTAGTTGCTGCCGAAATTTTATCAATTGGAACTCCAAGAGTTTTTAGCTCTTTTGCGATTTCTATATCTCTTTCGGCTCTGCCTTCTTTTCTCGCGTCGTTAATAGCGCTACGTTCGGTCATGATGTCTATTTTCCATTTGTCGTAAGCCTCTAATTCTTCTTTTGTGTAGGCGGCGCGTTTCATGTATTCGACGGCTTCGCGAGTTAGTTCATTCTCTAACAATTCTTTAGGAACTTCTTTAGTCGTTCCATCTATATTAGTAAGAAAACTTAACCATAAATCATGTAGTTTCTTTTCGGCACGGTCTTGTGGTTTATATTTTGGCAATTCAAGGAAAATGAACTCCAATCCTTTTATCTGTTTTTCCGTTTTTTTAACATTTACTATCTTATAATGATGGTAATATTCGTTTGCCATTTCAGGCGTTTTTTCAAAAGTCTCGTTTACAAAATTTAAAGCATATACCGGTTGAAGAAGTTCAAAATTTTCGCTTTTGTCCAATTGCATCACGTATGCTTTTGAAGCATTAAATAAGACTCGCTGTTTAAAACTTTCCGACCAGTACATCTGCATTTCAACAATAAACTGTCTGCCTTCGCCGTCGGTGCAACGTACATCTACAATAGTATT
>Ga0082212_10004392_pt1 | contig 19554 bp, 17 predicted proteins | sample TergutNt197P3_FD_71548 | JGI IMG/M metagenome (GOLD analysis project Ga0082212, IMG submission 71548) | Neocapritermes taracua P3 segment gut microbial communities from Petit-Saut dam, French Guiana - Nt197 P3 | ecosystem: Host-associated > Arthropoda: Insects > Digestive system > Gut ... | reverse complement strand
CAATGATGACCTCATAAGCTTTCATCATTTGCCGCCTCTTAATATATGGTATAAGTGGCTCGCCTGTCATAAACCTAATCACAGAGTTCAAGTCACGTAGGGTATCTCCTCTGCCCTTATCCTTAACAACTTGGTCAGCGAGTTCGCCTGGTTTGTCTCCTAGTCCCTCGGAAACTCTATACTCAATTAAATCAATGATCTCATCATATTTTTCTTTCGTGTTCATGTCATGACTCCTTTCTGAATAGCATCCTATCACAGCAGTTTTTATTAGCATTGTTTTTTTTCGACAAGTTTTGACAAATAATAAAATAAATTCTTTGAAAAATAATCTTAAACCTTTCCAAACCGAAAATAGCTACGAAGGGCATACCAGTCAATATATAGAAATGTGTCCGGAATCTACTCTAGCAACCCTGTGATTAGGACTACGCCAAGTCTGCAGGCGTGCAAACGCAGGGAATCCGGGCTAAGATATCAAAACTAGCCGCAGCCCGGATTACTTTTCGACTCAAACAGGCGATTCCTGCTTAATAGGACATATAAACCCAGAGTCGCCTTGCACTTCTTCGTGTGAAACTCTATGACAGAAATCGCACTCTCCGTACTCTTCGGGCAGGTTTTTCACCGATGATACTGGATACATCTTATTTATCAGGAGAACCAATGCTTCATTTATCATATATCGCTCAATTTTATCCTGCCTTTCCAAATCACGCATGAAATCAATTATATAGTCTATGCATTTTACTCTCTCCAGATCCATTTGCAGTGGCGACAAGGACGTTTGGTGCAAGTCATTTATCCTATCAATGAAGCTATGAAAACCGTCCGCAGTAATGAAATCATCAAGCGTGCCCTTCTTAGCATCAATCAGATATCTGTTCTTTTTTTCCGGGTCGGTAATTTCTATCAAGGTTTTTATTGCTTCACTACCTAACCCCATGAATGCACATGCTTTTTCCATTGTGAATGTTTCTTCGTCTGTCTCACCGATAAGATATCCAATATCGACCCCAAAAAAATCAGCAATCAGCAGCATATTCTCGAAAGTTGGGAAGCCGATGGTTTTCTTCTCTTTATTAACGCATCTTTTATTTCCAACCCTTGTCCATAGACTTATAGCCCGTTGGGTAAACTTCGTATCGTATTTGTCATAGAGTGCTTCTGCGAAAGACTGTAATGCACCCGCAAAGGACTCTTGCGTATAGCCGTTTCCACGGATAAGCTTTTTTAGCCTATCATTCCAAATCTTTGATTTTTCGATAGTTATGATATACATGATATTATTTTTCTCCCAGTTAGCAATATTTTACATCATCTATATGTATTGTACTACATATCAGCGCTTGTTACAATAGACTCAGAGCTGATGAGGCTACTATATAATTGGAGGAAATCAAGATGGCAATAACAGACTTATTAGTGCAGTTAGCAGAAGGCGTATTCGATGGGCTTAGGACGGACAGCGAAACGAATGGGGTATGGTCTGGCTTCTATATCGACAAAGGTATACCATACAAATTCCGTGAAGGAAAAGGCACGAGTTTCTTTGACGGTAAAGAGAATGTTAGAACAAAAGGTAGGCGTACCGACGAACCTTTTACCTCTGACGCAGAAAAAACCTCGTTCTTTCAAAAGTATGGGTTTATTCAGGAAATGTTCGGCAGCCACCCCGAAGTCATGGAATATAGCCGCGATTACTATGAGCGAATAAGCAGAAACAAAAAATAGCTAAATTCTGCACAAAGTCGCCACTGTGGCAGAAGGGTTCGGTTCGCTGAATAAAGTCGACATAGTGCTGTTTGAGGCCGTCAAAAAGACCGGCGTCGCAAAAGACGTGTTCAAGTTTTCATATGACGGGCGCCCGTACAAGTACCTGTCGCTGTCAGAGAAGATCAAGGCCGGCCTTGAGGTTTCAGAGCTTTTGAAGCGGCTCACAGGGCGCAACTACCCGGTGTTCATCGACAACAGCGAGTCCGTGCCGGTGATAGACAATGTCAGGCCAACGGGCCAGGTGATCGTCGCCCAGGTCGTCAAAGGCGCCGCCCTCAACGTCGAGGTGCTCGGCGCTGCGGTGGAAGTCAAAAAGGCGGCGTAGCGGTTTATGCAAAGGCTGCCGCGCGCATTGCTAAAAACTTCAAACAAGGAAGGAATGATCATATGGGTAGCGGGCGCTACATTGACATCCCCATCGTGGACACGGCGAAGCGGTGCGGCGTCCGCCTGAACAACAGGACGCTTGGCCGCGTGGAGGTCGAGGCTGCCTGCCCGTTCTGCGGCGACAAACCCAAACGGCACCATCTCAGCCTGAACACCTCAAAGGACCTGTACCATTGCAAGCTGTGCAACGCAAGCGGGAACAGCGTCTCGCTCTACGCGAGGCTGCAGGGCGTGTCAAACGCGGAAGCAGCGCGGGAACTGCTGGGGGACAATAATGTCTACCGGTTCCCGCGCCCCCCGGCGGCGCCATCTGAAGAGCAGGAGGTCAAGCCCCCGGCTGAGAGGCACGACGTTTACTACGAGATGCTCAGCCACCTGACCCTGAGCGACGCTCACAGGGGTAACCTCCTCGGGCGCGGCTTGTCCGAGGGGCGCATTGCGAAGAATATGTACAGGACGCTCCCGGACGACGAGCCTGCCCGCCGATTCCTTGCAAGTATGCTGGCGGGGTTTTACGACCTTCGCGGAGTCCCCGGCTTCTATACCGGCAAAGACGGCTGCTGGTCGGTCACCGGCAAGGGCGGCCTGCTTATCCCCGTATGCGGCAAAGACGGCTACATACAGGGGCTGCAGGTCAGGCTTGACGACGATAACTTGGAAAGCACTACAGGCGGGAACAACCGGAAATACCGCTGGCTTTCGAGCCGGTACAAGGAAAACGGCACAAGAAGCGAGTCATGGATCCATGTTACCGGCGATATCTCGGCAGAGACTGCATATATCACGGAAGGCCCGCTCAAGGGCGACGTCGCAAGTTTTCTGCGAAACGACGCATTGTTTGTTTGCATCGCCGGAGTAAACTCAACCGATGGGCTCGAAAGTGTCATAAAGGCGCTGGGAGTCAGGGAAGTTGCGCTTGCAATGGACATGGACAGGTTCACAAACAAGCAGGTCCGCGAGGGGTTCGAAAGGATCAAAGAAACCGTCTCCCGGATAAAGGGCGTAAAAGTCCGTTCTCTCGCCTGGGACGTTTCCTACAAGGGCATCGACGACTATTGCCTCGCCGTACAGAAAGCGGCCGCGTGAACATAATTGCGGTTCACGAGCAAATACACATATAAACAAGCCCTTGCATTATGCAAGAGGCAGCATAGAAAGGACTAAGACAATGGACAACATCATGAGTATGAATAGTTTTATCGCCGTCGACGACGACGGCGAGGGTGTGCTCGGGAAGATCCTCTATTACTCGCTGTCAAGCATCCTGATCAATAAGGATAAGCTCGCGCAGATCTGCGACGATATCGGGTTCCCGGTCAATACCGGCAAACGCACGGCGCCGGCTGACGCTTTCAGGAGCGCCACAGGCGACATCTACGAGTCAAAAACCGTCAAGACTCCGTATGGAGTCGAGTCGATCAAGGTTTACTGTCGCGACAATAAAGCAGAGGGCGGCGTCATATCAAGGGAGCTCGTGAAGGAGACTCTCGACGAGAGGACGAACGATTACAAAAAGCTTGCGAACATTACGTTCTCGAAAGACTATGGCGTCAGCTACAACGACCTCGTCTATGACGAAAATGTAGACGCGGCGCAGCACTGCCGCGACGCAGTCGAGCTGTTCGAACTTTACCAGGACTGCGTCGGCCGCAAGCAGATAGAGACGCTGCTGAGATCGTTCGTCGATTCCCTCAGCGCCGTGAAGCTACTCGCGCACGGGCATATGTATTTTATTCCCCGCGAGCACATGGGCAGGCTCGACGTCTTCGAGGACCTGATCTCGCAGCTTGAGTTGAACAATCAGCATAGCAACACAAGGCGTATGCCGATGGATTCGAACTCGATGTTCGTCGTAAATGACGCGAAACAGCGCGAGAAGATGGCCGCCGCATTCTACCGCTCTGTACGGCGCGAAATCGCCGACTACCAGGATCGCGCGAACTACCTGATCCGTTCCGGCAGCGAAAGCGCCGCCGTAATGGAGCGTTGGGTCGTGAAAATCGAAGGCCTCGAACAGAAGAAGCGCGAGTACGAGACCGTGCTCAAACGCGAGCTGAACGACATCGACGACGAGTTCAGCACCCTCGGCTACTTGTCGCAGGAACTCCAGATCAGGGCAATGGGATTAAGGCGTACTAAGTCTGCACAGAACGGCAGAGCCGCTTGAAACAAAACGAAAAGCAAAGAATGATTGTAGGGGGCAGTTGGGAATGACTAACTGCCCCTGGAATACGTATAAGCCGTGATTCTCGCCCGCCAGCAATCTGCCTTGTCCGGGATCACCTGCAAGCGTTGAGTATCGTGTCAAGCGCCCCGTCGAGGGTTTCAGCAAGAAAATGCACTATTGAGCGCAGCCCCGGCTATCGATAAGCAAATCGCAGTTTTTCTTGCGATAGCAAAGAAAGAATGATATTATGGACGCACAGCCAACGACCAAAGACAAAGGATGGTACTGGTAATGGAGATTACTAAGATTTTTATCGCGGCTCAACCGGATAACCTCAAGACTGATATATCAGAAGTAGAAATATTCATACATCGAATCAACAACTGTTACGTCAGCAGGGGTCATTTCTTTACAACGATACTCGGCGAGAGTTTAGGCGACGCGACCTGCGACGCTGAGATTGCAGACTGCTCTCTCGCTTTCTTTTTAGCCGAACTTGGCTCAGAATTACCGGACAACTACAAAACCGCGATCAACAGCTATAACAAAACCGGAAAGCCGAAAATCTCAGTTTACATCAAAAACACAGGAGACGAAAAACCATCACCCCCCTCCACTATTGACTACTCTATAATCACTACCAACTACACGCACCTCGACACCCTGAAACTAGAAATCCTGATGCAGATAAAACAATTCAACCTCGACGGAGTAGACATACACCTTGAGGACGGCAAGGCATGGCAGGGAAACACGGTCCTGCTCTCCCTCGAAAACGTCGAAGCAGTTTCCGGTTATGAAAACCTCCAAAACCTGAAGCAAAAACGCGCGGACCTTGAAAGCCGCTACATCGAGGCGAAGGCGCGGTACGCCGAAACCCCCGACGACCCGGAGACATACGAAGCGTACACTCAAGCGTCCGGGCAGCGTAATGAAGCTATCGGGGAGATACGTAACATCGAGGAACAGCTATATAACTTGATGGAAGGAATGTATATCCAGACAGCAAAAGGCAAGCTATCAAAGAGGCAGGAAGAAGCCTACCGGCTGGCTGAGCGCGGGCTGCTCAGCGAAGCGCGCGACACTCTGGATTACTACGCTATAGTCAGCGACAGCCGGCATGAGGACGAATCCGCCGAGCAAATCGCGGCGCGCGTACAGGTACACGTCAACGAACTGCTCCAACTCAAAGACCTGAATGCCGCACTGCTCGACTGGGAGGGCGTCGACGAGTGCTACAAAGAGGCAGCACGCCTTGAAGAAAAGCACGGCTTACCTCGTAATGCGTCTGTATTGTATGTCGAACACTTGTATTACCAGAACCGTCACGACGAGGCCATCGAGATTGGTGAGAGAATACGCAGCCACTATGAAACCCCGCATTCGGGAGTACCTGACGAGGAAAAATCATTACTGTACAATTTTCTCGGGGTCATCTATTATGAATCGAACCATATGGCTGATTCGGAGAAGATGCTAAAGGCGTCGCTGGAGATAAGGCTCAGGCGCGAAGACGGCAGCCTTGAGTGGCGAGAACGCGAGATAGCGGTCAGCTATAACGGGTTGGGAAACTTGTATTATCTGCAAAACCGGTTCGCGGAAGCCGAAGAAGCGCATAAAAAGGCGCTTGAGATACGCAAAAAATGGACAGAAATAGATCCTGACGCCGTTGAACTGTCTTTGGCGTGGACGTATGTAAATCTAGGCGCGCTCTACAATGAGGACGACAATAAAACGAATGAAGCCATCGAGCTGATGAGCGCCGCGCGCGATATATTCAAAAAACTCGCCGTTAGTAAACCCGAACCGAACGAGGGCTATTTAGCCCACTGCTATGCAAACCTTGGTATATCGTACGCAAAGCTGCAGTGTTTCGATGAATCGGAAGATCAGTTCAACAACGCGCTGCAACTCCAAATAAAACTCGCCGGGGACAACCCGAACGCATATGAATCAAAAGTTGCAGAGACGTACTCCGATTTCGGCAACGCACTTTTCAAGGCAGGAATGTATAGTGAAGCTATTGACAAGCACAGCGCCGCGTTAGGATTATTTAAAAAACTGTCGGCCCGCAGCCCGGACGCGTTTGAACCTTCGACTGCGCAGAGCTATGCTAACCTTGCGGAGGCGTTTATTGAGACTAATCGCTTTTCAGAAGCGGAGACTGCACTGAAAATGGCTATTAAACTATTTGATAAACACACGGGAACCAACCCGGCTTATTCAGTTAGAGCCGCAGATGCCCGAAAAACGCTTAGGGACCTGAACGTAAAGCAGCTCCGGGCAGCCGGGGCATACACGGAACTCACACCGCAAGAACAGGAAACGGCAAAGCTGCTGACCGAAGGATTGACGCAACGTGAAATCGCGCGAAAATTGAATATTAACGCCGAGGAATATGAGCAGCGCGAGAAAGCGATAAAGCACAAACTGGACCTGATGAGTGATCCCGACCCGGTAATCGCAGAAATAATCACTCAGTATAAACTTACAAAACGAGAGTCAGATGTGCTCAAATACCTACGCGACGATGTTCCAACGGAGACTATTGCGGACGAATTGTTTATTTCAGAAGGAACCGTAAGGGTCCATGTAACTAATATACTAAGAAAACTTAACATAGAGAAAAGGCAGAACATAGCTGCATGGATAAACACATATGAGATACATCCTGCATAACCTTTCGCGTTTACGGTTTTTACTCTATTACTTCCTATAATACATGCAAATAGTTACGCGTTTAGTTTTTATGACAAAACTAAACGCGATTTTTATTGAATGTTTAGATTTTATGACACATCTAAACGTGACATGTCCCATTTTTCCTGATACAGTTTTACTAGGATAATCTATCTGCATGATAATATTGAAGATTTGGGGCGATCCATTGATAAGCGGGAAAACATATCTGCAGCCGTTCGATATGCTGCTTGAAGCGATCCTTGACGCCGGCGGCCTGCAAAAAGGCGAAATGACCTACAGCGATACGACAGCCGGGCAAGTAGGGTTCAAGATAATGATGTACGGCGAAGAAATGGAATACAGGTTTGCCGTCGCCGACACATGGAATAGGTGCTGCGTCGTCACAATCGAACTCGCGGACGAAATAGTCAACGCCAAACGGCTGATAGACCACGAGTTCGCACTCATCGATTACATGCTGATAGACAAGATGCAAGTGGAAATAGCGGAACAGGAAGAATGGGACCGGATTGTTGCCGCGAAACGCGGCAACAATTGAGAATTGAGAACTGGGCGTCTCAATATACCCTAAACTAAGTCGTTGCGTGCGGAGCAAAACGTAACTTCCGTCTCAATTTTACACTTTACGTTTTACATTATTATTAGGAGGAAAACCCGAAATGAAGAAAACAACAACAAAGATTATGACCCTCGCGCTCGCGCTGGTGATGATACTGGCGCTGATACCCTTCACGGCGACAGGCGCGTCCGGCGCAGTCACACTCAGCATACCTAAAACCCAATACGCGGAAGGCGAAAGAATATGGGTAACGGTGACCGGCATCACTCAGGAGATGATAAACAACAGTAACTGGATAGCCGTCTACACAGTCGGGGGCGATACAACAATGTATCATGATTGGAAGTACGTCAAAACTGTGGGTACGGAAATCATCCCCCTTGACCTGCCAAAGACGCTTGGAACGTATGAGATACGCTTTGTACCGCAATTCGCCGCCGCTTACGGTCACAGCGCGGTATCCAGTACGTTTTCTACTGTAGCCAATCCCCCGGTTACGGATGATATAGGCGATTACCTGTGGGCGGGCGAATGGAACACATCCTGGGGCAAGATGACCATAAGACAAAACGGTTCCTCAATTGTGGGCGAGTATGAACAGGAAAAAGGAAAATTCGAGGGTACTGTACACGGCAATACTATAGTCGGCAAATGGTCGGATGAACCAACATACAACCCGCCCGATGACGCTGGTTTCATAAGAATGTGGATGTCCGAGGGCGGCAATATGATGGATATAGGGTTCAGCTACGGTTTTGACCACCCATCATATTGGATACCGAGAACCGGGGCCGCACGGCTAACCGCGCTTGAAGCCGTTCCAAACGCTCCGTCAAGACAGCCGACGCCGGCTCCATCGACGACGGGAACGCCGCCGACAACAACAACCACCAATCAACCTTCGACTTCGAATCTCTCCGCGAACCCCACGGCTTCGACGGTGTACGTCAACGGCGCAGCCACGGCTTTCGAAGCCTACAACATTGGCGGCAACAACTACTTCAAGCTGCGCGACCTCGCGTATGCGCTGAACGGCACTGCGAAGCAGTTCGAGGTCGGCTATGACAACGCCACCAAAGCGATAACGCTGACGACCGGGCAGGCATACACGCCTGACGGCGGCGAAATGGCAAGCGGCGACGGAACTGCGAAGACGGCGACGCCTACAGCGTCGAGAATCTATTTAGACGGCGTGGAACTGGACCTGACGGTTTATCTTATCGGCGGGAACAACTTCTTCAAGCTGCGCGACCTGATGGAAGCGATCGACGTCTTCGTCGGATATGACAACGCGACAAAAGCCATCACGCTTGATACAAGCAAAAGGTATGTTCCGGAGGGCAGCACTGCAACACCAACACCAACATCGACACCTACGCCGACACCAGGCACGGTTGACGATTCTGTTTCCATGAATGCACTTGTCGGTAATTGGTTTCCTGATGGTAGGGGGCTTATAAGTATATGGTCTTTTGGAGCAGACAGTCGTTTCGCCTATTATGAACGTGCTACAACAAGTTATAACCCAGACCCCTCACATTTTATTCTTGCTTCAAAATATGAACTCTTCGTAAAAGGTAACTATCGTGTTAGTGGCGATACAATCGAGTGCTATGATGTTTTTTGCGATGCATATTTTGACTTTGGCTCTAGCGTAAAATACTTCGGAGATGCTGATTTTAGAGATATTGCTGACAAACTACTGGGAACTCCCCTGCAAGATTCAGAAAAGATGGATAGCTTCTTTGTGAAATATGAATTTATTGACACAATGTGTATGCGTCTCGTTATAGACACTCGAAATATAAAGTACGACTGGGATTTCGACTATCTCGGTAACAGTCATAATGTAACTATCCCAACCCATAGCCTTCCGGGTGTAGCATGGCCAAGAAGCCTTCTACCGTCGGGAACTCCGGAATATAGTGGCGGTCGTATTAGAAATGTGTACGATGAAAGGGAGGAAAGAAGTGGGGAACTTATTATTTACATTGATAAAACAACAGGTCAGGCTTTCGAGAATTATATTAACAGTTTGCTAAATGCAGGTTGGGAGAATTACTGGGGTCATGTAAGCATGGAAAATATAGTTTATGGAAATTCGATGGGTAATTTCAAAAAAGATGATCTTACTCTCTGGTTCGGTAGAGATAGGAGCTATTACTATCTTAGATTCTGGTAACATATACTGTCCGCCTAAGTAGGCTAATATGACCGCGACGCCCGGTAAGGAAGCAGGGGGACGGTTTCCGTGAAACCACTTCCGCATAATGCATAAAAATTGAGTGCACAAAACCATACATACGTCGAGAACGACAATTATGTAAACCAAATGATGTCTGAATCGAGATTACGGATACTATACTATCGAACATGACAGACGTTCAAGACGTATTTCAGGAGGCAGTCTGAAAAAAGAAGTTTTCCGTGCGCACTCTAAGTGCAGTTATCTGTACTCAAAGACTGCCAATAATCACGTTCATTTGCGTGCTTGAGGCACAAACCGTCCCTAGTATTTTTGTTCATTATACAGAACACGTCCGATGCTGTAAAGGTTTCATGCGTTATCTGTGTCGCCTTTGAGACATGGCCCGTTCATCTGCTTCCCCCCGTTCTTTTGTCAAGGAAGCAAATGAACCGTCCCCTACCTCTTCCACATGACCCCCGTGCCGGATTACCCCACAACCCAGCACGAAAGGCGCATGAATCACAATGGAAAAGCTCCCTGATAAACTAGGCTCGATCGTCAAAGAAGCGCGTTTACAAACCGGAATGACCAGAAAAGAATTTGCCGTGAAAGTTATACGCGCCCGTGTTGTCTATGACCATCTTTATTATGCGATCAATCCCCACATGCCACTTCAGCAGCACACGAGCAGGAATGGAGCATAATGGTCAAAACGACCATTATGCTCCGCTGAAAAACAGCTACTGCCTTTGTTCGCATAACAGCCACGTTTTCAGTATAGCGCATCTCTACCAAATAATGTGTTTCCACCTGTGATAGCGGCCATTACGGCCGCTGTTGTACTGAATAGTAAAGATATATCTCCATAAGACGTATCTTTTTGCGGCATAATTTCGTCTGCGTCAAGTTATGATATAATATCGTGCTTTTACTTCTCAAAAAGAGTCACATGAGTATATACCTTCCTTGCATACTAAGTATCTTCTTAGCCGACAGCACTGACCGGACATCACCTGCCGTTAACAGTGGTGTACACAGCCGCTCGTTTTAGTCAACATATCTCAGCAATCAGCAAAAGCTCAGTTCCAGCACAAGGCGTAACAAAGGACGACCTTGTAGGGATGCCTTTTTATCAGTGCGCATCCGCAGATTCGTCTATCAGGAGTTCTGCGGATGCTTGCTTTTTGTAGTGTAAGAATCCTTGTACATCTGCGCATACTCGGTGTCGGCTGCCGGGATCCACCATTCCATCATCCTCTCAAACCGTTTATAAAACTGCAACCAATGAAAGGATGATTCTTATGGATTCTATGGAATATAAGTTCTACCACAAAGACAAACTGACAATAAAGGAGTTTTCCAAACTCACGGATATCTCAGTCTCAACGCTGCGGAATTACGACAAACTCAAAATTTTCCAGCCTGCTTTTCACGGTGAGGGGACTAAGAGCACGTACCGCTACTACTCACCTACGCAAATTACGGCTGCCAAGATGATCCGTGTCCTGACCGAGATGGAAGTATCGCTCGAAAAGATAAAGGAGCTTTCGAAGGAGCGCACTCCTGAGTTGCTCCTCAAGCTGCTGCGGGTGAACAAAGACGTCGCGTTGGCCGGGATACGTTTCTATCAGGACGTATACTCGGTCATCGAAGAATATATCGGGCTTTTACACGAAGGGATCAGCGCCATGGAGTCCCAGATTACAGTGGAAGAACTGCCGCCGAGACAGATTCTGCTGGGCGCTGCGACAAGCAGCAAGGACACACTCGGCTTCGTGAGGGAGTTTACGCTTTTCTGTTCTTCGCGGCATGAGCCGAAGCTCAACACATCTTTCCCCGTGGGCGGATACTGGGACAGCATGAAAGCGTTCCTGGAGAATCCGTCGCTGCCGAACAGGTTTTATTCGCTCGATCCGAACGGGCATGAGCAAAAGACCGGGGGTCTGTACCTTGTTGGGTATACCCGCGGCTACTACTCCCAGGTGAGCGACCTGCCGAAGAGAATGGTGGCGTATGCCGAAGAGAACGGACTGGAGTTCGCCGGGCCGGTATACAATCAGTATCTGTTTGACGAGTTAAGCGTTTCTGATCAGAACCAGTACCTGCTGCAAGCCTCGGCGTTAGTTCTGGAAACTCGGCGCGAGCGGACGCATCGCCGGCACAACCACTTCTAAATCAGATATGATATGTGCAGCGCCCTCCGGCGCCAAAACCGGAGGGCGCTGTCAATCTATTTTACTGCATTCCGGCGCAAACCCTAGCACTGTACACCCCTATAGATGTGCAAATATTTTTTCTTTACACACGCAAAAGCATTGATATTGCACGGTTTTGTAAAATCAAGTTTTTTTGCTTCACCTATTGACTCTACCACTGTATGACCCCTTACAATTATCTATGGGTCGGATCCACCCAAGGCGCTTTAAGCGCCTAATGACCGGGCATATGTCCGGGACACTTAACAAGGGGGTCATTGACTATGACTGAAACTGAAACAACAGAAATGGTCGTCGGGAGGCTCAAAGCCTATACGGCGATGAAACGGCGCGTTGAGCAGCTCCACTTCGAACTTAGGCATTCAAACATAATCGGCGAGAAGGAGCTGATCGAGTGCATGGCGCTCGGCGCCCATACCGAAGGTCAGAGCAACAGCGGCGGCAGCCACCTGTCGGACAGGACTATGGCGATAGCACTGAGATACAGGGACGACATAAGCAAGATGAACAAAGAGACGATTATTGAGGTCTATAAGGATCTGAGTTATCTCGAAATGGAAGTGAAGCGGCTGGAATATTATGTGTCGCTCCTTGCGGAGAGCGAGGCGAGCGTGATCCGGTTGATGTACTTTGAGCGCAAGCCCTGGGAAATCATAGAAAAAGTGTTGTATATATCAAGGCAGACGATTTACAGGCGGCGCAAACAAGCGGTCAGTGAGCTTGCCGACATGTATTCACTCGCTTGCGTCGCAGGCATCCCTGAGAAGCCAAAATAAAGGTATAGATCGTCAGATATAGCCACAGGCAGGTTTTGCGTTACTAATTTGGCTACTGTTCTGTTACATTACTGGAATTGAAATAAGAATATATCCTGTGTTATTCTTAAGCTACCAAAAAAGGGCGACGCCCCCGGAAGCACATCATAACACGGTGTGCTTCTTCTATATATGACAAGAAGAGACCAGAAAGAAAGGTATGAACAATATTATGGATATAAGTTCAAACGAGCTCTACCGCTCGGTGTTTAAAGAATACCCCGATGTCATGGACGTCAAGCAGGCAAGCGATCTGCTCGGCGTCAGCACGAAAACCGTGTACAACCTTATTCGCGGCGGTTCCCTCTCTTCCCTTAAAGTAGGCAGGGAGTTCCGCATTCCGAAAGTTCATATAATGCGCTACCTGAAAATCATCGGGCCGACAGCGGTTGCAGCGATTACTGAGTGACTGCGAAAATATCGGCAAAGTCTTGAGAAAATAAAGGTGACGCACTTATAGACAAGCGAAAGATTCACCTGCTATTATGATAGCGTTAATAGCAGGTGAAATCCATCAAAGAAGGAGATTTAGATCAATGAATGATCATCTGCAAAAGGAAGTAATAAAAGTAGCCGGGCATCTCGAAGAGAAGCGCGGCGTCTACCAGATGGTGCTAAGCTGGTACGACAAGTACGGCAATCGCGGACGCAAAAGCATTTCGACCGGCCTGCAGGTCAAGGGTAATAAAAAGCGCGCCGAGGAAATGCTGAAAAGCGCGCGCAAGGAGCAGGAGGTGGCGCTGGCAAACGCCCCTGAGATCGACGAGATGCTGTTTGCCGATTACATGGAGAAGTGGCTTGATATAATAAAACCGGAAATCAAGCTAACGACTTTCGGCGGATACCAGATGAACGTGCAGAAAGGGATTGCTCCGTACTTCCGAAAGAGAGGCGTCTTTCTTCGGGACCTTACCGCCGACGACATAAACGAGTTCTACGAGGAAAAACTCAAAAGCATAAAGGCGACGTCCGTACACAAGATGCACGCAAACATAAGCAAGGCGCTAAAGTATGCCGTCCAGAAAGGTTACATCCCCTACAGCATTATGGACAAGGTGAAACGTCCGAAGGCTGAACGGTTCGTCGGGAAGTTCCTGAAACAGTCCGAAGTCGTGGAGTTGTTTGAAACTGTTAAGGGCCACAAGCTGGAACTTGGCGTGATACTCGGGGCGTTCTATGGTCTGCGCAGGGGCGAGATCGTCGGGCTCAGGTGGGAGTCGATCGACTTTGAGGCGAACACGATCACTATTGAGCATACTGTTACGGTGGCGAATATTGATGGCAAGCACGTCGTTATCGAGGGCGATACTGTCAAATCCAAAGCCAGTTTCAGGACGCTGCCGCTAGTGCCGAGCTTCCGCGCGAAGCTGCTTGAAGTGCGCGAGGAGCAGGAATACTATAAAAATCTGTGCGGGAAAAGCTACAATAAAGCACACAGCCAATATGTCTACACCGACAAGCTCGGAAACCGTATCAAACCCGACTACCTGACAAGGCAGTTCCCTGTTTTCATGGAGAAGAACGGCTTCCGCCGCCTCAGATTTCACGATTTAAGGCATTCATGCGCGAGCCTTCTCCTGGCGTCAAGCGTCCCGCTCAAGCAGATTCAGGAATGGCTGGGGCATAGCGACTTTGCTATCACGGCTAATACGTACGCGCACCTGGAGTTCAACTCCAAACTCGCTTCGGCGAACTCCATGACGTGGATCAACAGGACCTCGATGGGCCAATGCGGCAGCGTAGCGCAGACGGTGGAGACGCTCCCTGCGAATGAGCCGTTTCACGGCATGAGAAATGCCGGCTCCACTACTGTGCAAGCCGACATTTCCTGAGATTTGGCGGAGGCGGTGAGATTCGAACTCACGAGCCGCTTTTTAGGCGACCAAACGATTTCGAGTCGTTCTCGTTATGACCACTTCGATACGCCTCCGTATCATTATCTTACGCTAAAGTCTTTTAAGTTCCTTGGAAAACGGGCAGACATCTTGGGCAGACAGCGACTTTTCCTAACGAACGCCCAAACGTGCGAACCACTGCGGCGCAAGGCTTTTCAAATGGTCTCCTGCATTTAACTTCCATTGATTTCGAGTGCGGCTCGTTATGACCACTTCGATACTCCTCCACGTTGATTTTATTCACTTTTTGGCTGATTTCGAATCATGTTAACATGATTTCGAGTCAGGCTCGTTATGACCACTTCGATACGCCTCCGTGTTCGCAAGGCAGGTTTTGCTCTGTTGGGCAAGCAAAACTCACCAAACTCAAATTAATTTGCCTTACACAAGATACACGATTATAATAGCCTTGTCAATAGTTCCCGGGAACTCGCGAAAACACTTAGAGGGATACGGTTACAGTTCACGGTATATTATATCGCAGAGAAGCGAGGTCGGGAAGGTGGCTGTTTGTGCATACCGCTTGCTATAGCAAGCGTCGAAAGCTGAGGCATGGACGCCTCAGCTCGCGAGTGGAACAGGATTGTGGCTCCGAGCGGAAAGGAATGCAGAAGTAGCCACCTTCCCGGCTGAGCGTGAATAGCAGAGGGAGATGTGCCGAGAATGGCCGGAACACTGCGGGAAGTAAATATCAAAGCCGATTTGCCAAGCGTTGACGACGCAATACGGAAGATAACGTATAACATTAAAAACGCCGGTGTATTCGGCGTGTCCGCCATCAAGTTCATACACGGGTACGGTTCTACCGGCAAAGGAGGAACCATCAGGACTGAGGCGCGAAAATACCTTGAGCGGCAAAAAAACAACCGAAGTATAAAAGGCTACATCAACGGCGAGGATTTTTCGATTTTTGATGAAACTACGAGAAACGCGTTTACTGTCTGCGATGAACTCAGGCGCGACAGTGACTTGGAACGCCACAACAACGGAATCACTATTGTTATTTTGTAACGGAGAATGTATACTATGAACATTATCGCTGCTGTAAACAGCGACTGGGGGATCGGGTATAACGGTACGCAATCTGTCGTCATACCCGAGGACAGGCGCCACTTTATGACTGTCACAAACGGCGGCATAATAATCACAGGCAGAAAGACTTATGAGGAGTTCGGCAAGCCGCTTCCGAACCGCAAAAACATTATCCTTACGCGAAACCCCGGTTACAAAGCCGATGGCGCCGTCATAAAGCATTCGATCGGCGGCGTCCTGAAGGAAATATCCGGAACCCCGCCTGAAAAGGTATTCATAATCGGCGGAGAAGAAATCTACAGGCTGTTTTTGCCTATGTGTGGCTTAGCGTACATCACTAAATTAGAGACCGCGCCGCAGTCGGATACATTTTTCCCAAACCTCGACGAAATGCCGGAATGGGAGATAGCCCGGCAATGGCAGGTAAACGAACACATTTTCAACACAGTCCCACCCTGCGCAATACGATACTCATTTGTTCTTTACAGAAACAACAGTGTTTTCCTGCCACAAACCACACAGCGTTAGCACTCCCTTACACTTCCTCAACACTCAACTCTCAATTCATCTAAGGAGCCCACATATGTTTGAACTATTCGTAACAGGCGCGTCGCTCCCGGACGCCTACCACGGCGCTCTGGCCGAGCTCCACGAGAACCACGACGACGTCCCGTGCCCGGATTATGACACGAACCAGAAAGAGGCGTCGATGACATTTATCGTCGAGTCGCCCCTCGCGGAGCCCATGATAAGCAAAATGTTCATAGGCGACCCCCGTTCGCTCGAACAGTACAGGCAGGAGATGCTCGACGGTATCCTTGACTTCGAGGTCGAGCAAGGCAAATGGGACTATACATATCATCTGCGAATGAAAGACCAGCTCCCGTGGCTCATAAGCGACCTGCAGCGTAACCCCGATTCCCGCAGGGCGGTAGTCCTTACCAGAAGCGTACAGGACATGGGGTCGGAGTCGCCGTCTTGCCTGCAGCATCTCCAATACTTTATTCGGGGAGGCGCTTTGCACTGTAAAGTCTTGTTCCGCTCAAACGACGCGACGAAAGCCGCGTTCATGAATGCCTTCGCGCTCATAATGCTGCAAAAGAGGATAGCCGAAACGCTCGGAGTACCTGTCGGCAGCTACACCCACCGCGCGAATAGTTTCCACGTGTATGAGCGTGATTACGATATGTTCGACGGTTATGTGCGGCGAATAAACGCCGGCGGCGAACTCGCGTATAACTATATCGGCGATTGGGAAGAACTGATGGAAGACGCAAAACCCGGAATCGCCCAGATGGTAGAGGGACTCAGAAGCAGAGGATAGATGATAGAGGTTAGAGTCCACTGTCCACTGTCCATTGTCCATTGTCCATTGTCCATTGTTCATTGTCCATTGTCCATTGTTCATTGTCCATTGTCCATTGTCCATTGTCCATTGTCCACTGTCCACTGTCCATTGTCCATTGTCCACTTTTTGCATTGGTTTTGTGAGTTATGAAAAAAGAGCTGAATTTTTGTGTTCCATGCCTATTTGGCTTAGAGGGGCTCTGCGCCGACGAGCTGAGGCGGCTGGGTATGCCCGAAGTGATCGCAAAGAACGGGCAGGTCCTCTTTTCCGGCGGAGACGCCGATATTGCAAAAGCCAATATAAACCTGCGTACCGGCGAGCGCGTACTGCTGATCGTCGGCGAGACCCCTGCGGGCAGCTTTGACCAACTTTTTGAGGGCGTCCGCGCAATGCCGTGGGAAACGTATATCCCCGCCGACGGGTCGTTCCCGGTAAAAGGTCACTCGCTGGGATCAGCGTTGCACTCTATACCCGACTGTCAGAAAATTATTAAAAAAGCCGTTGTAGAAAGGCTGAGATCAAATTACAACACACTGTCGCTCAATGAAACAGGCGTAAAATATCAAATCCAGTTCGCGATAATGAACGACGTCGCGTCATTGTATATTGACACATCAGGAGCGGGACTGCATAAACGCGGATACAGGCCCGTGGGGAATGCCGCGCCCTTGAGGGAGACTCTTGCGGCCGCCATTGTTAAACTCTCCAGGTACAAAGGGCGCGAAACGGTTTGCGACCCTTTTTGCGGTTCCGGGACCATCCCGATAGAAGCCGCTCTTGCGGCGCTTAACAGGGCTCCGGGGCTCAACCGCACATTCGCGGCGCAAGAATGGAGCTGGTTGAAAAACGAAACATGGGATGACGCGACGTCTGACGCAAAGAGCCGTGAATTCAATGGCGACTACGATATTTGGGGCGGTGACATAGATCCAAAAAGTATTAGCGTTGCCGAAGAAAACGCCCACCGAGCCGGAGTTCACGAGATCATCCGCTTTGAAACCGCAGACGCGAGCGAGTTTCGCCGCGAAGCGGGAAACGGGATAATCATGTCAAACCCGCCTTATGGCGAAAGGCTTATGCAGCAAAAAGAAGCTGAGGGGGTTTACCGCAGTTTTGGCGCCGCCGCGAAAAAACTCGACGGCTGGAGCATGTATATCCTATCTTCGCACACAGAGTTTGAGCGCGCGTTTGGCAAGAACGCAGTGAAAAAGCGCAAGTTGTATAACGGTATGATAAAATGCGACTTATTCATGTACTACTCCGCGAAACACTGATGTCCGGAGGGCGATCAAATGAAACACTTGTTTATTATCAACCCCTTGGCCGGAGGGAACAAAGGCCGCCACGAAGACGCGGAGCGCGAAATCCGGGCTTTTGCCGAAAGCCTCGACTCCCCGCACGAGGTATATTTGACGAAAGCGCCGATGGACGCCTGTTTTAAAATCGAGCAGGAATCGGAATCGGCTGAAATGTTATACGTTTACGCATGCGGCGGCGACGGCACGCTAAACGAGTGCGTCAACGGCGCTGCAAAACGCGCAAACGTAGCAGTAACGCAATACCCCAGCGGCACGGGAAACGATTTCATAAGAATGTTCGGTAAAGAAAATCTGGACAAATTCCGCGACCTGAGCGCGCTCGCAGCCGGAACGGTCCGCCAGCTCGACCTCATTGACTGCGGCGGCCGGTACGGGATAAATATATGCTCTGTAGGCATCGACGCGCGAATAGGCGCCGATGTGCATAAATACAGCGGCATCCCGCTGATAGGCGGGGCAACCGGATATATCGTATCGCTCGTTGTTAACCTTTTCAAAGGAGTAACGCAGCGTTGCCGCATTACTGTCGAAGGTCAAACGATGGAAAAAAGGATCTCATTGGCGTGCGTATGCAACGGAAGATTCTACGGAGGCGGGTTCAACCCTGTCCCCGACGCCATTCCCGACGATGGCATTCTTGATTGCCTTATAGTGGACGGGGTTTCACGCCTGAAATTCATAAAACTTGTCGGTAAATTCGCAAAAGGTCGTTTCCGCGAGTTTGAGGACATGATAACGTATGTGCGGGGAAGCGGTATGGAAATCGAAAGCGATAGCGAAATCGTCGTCAATATTGACGGCGAGTCAATTCACACCGCGAAAGTGTGTTTTAAACTCGTTCCCAAAGGCATTAACTTCATATTTCCCCCGGAAATGGATTTTTTCGACTCAATAACATAGAAATATGGCGATATAGATAATAAATAGCCGTTTCATCGAGAATATCGGCGATAATTGCGTGTAACCATATATTTTCCCTGATATTGGTGTATATGTGCCGATAACCCCGGTTGCGAAATGGTTTAAGTTAGATTATTATAATAATTGCGTTAGCACTCATGACACGAGAGTGCTAACGCAGCCAGACTGTTTAACAGAAATTAAGGAGGTTATTTGCAATGACATTAAAGCCATTGGCGGATCGCGTAA
>Ga0082212_10004391_pt1 | contig 19558 bp, 14 predicted proteins | sample TergutNt197P3_FD_71548 | JGI IMG/M metagenome (GOLD analysis project Ga0082212, IMG submission 71548) | Neocapritermes taracua P3 segment gut microbial communities from Petit-Saut dam, French Guiana - Nt197 P3 | ecosystem: Host-associated > Arthropoda: Insects > Digestive system > Gut ... | reverse complement strand
AACCGTTACCGGCGATGGATCTAGCAATTTATAGCCCTTGACATTAAAGGCATAAATATCCAGGTTACCGCTGTTTTTGGGTATCAGTTTATCATAACTGTACAAAATCTCACCCGAATCTCCCTGGCCCACAACCGTGATCTTGGCCAGGTATTTCAGGGCTACTTCCTCTATGCTGTCATAGAAGAAATAGATATCTTCGTTGGCTGCTATTCCGAAGAGATTTTTGCTGCTGTCCCCGTTAACCACATAACCGTCGATATGGGGAGCATAGATCGCAGCGTCTCCGCCTTTAGCTACCTTGACTTCTACCGGCGTACCGATCTCGGCCAGGCTGCTTAAGTGGATTTTGTGAACTGTCACGGTCACTTGATTGGCTACATATTCGAAGACCGCTTCCTTGGTCGTGCCTATGGTCACTTCGACGGGGCTTAAGCTATCCAAGGTCCAGCCCAGGATGGCCGGGGCTTTGACTTCTACTTTATCATTTACCGTTCCCGTCAGCACATAACTTTGGAGAACTTTGTCTGTTCCTTTTACTATCGCCTTCACTTGCACCTCATCGGCTGCCAAGGTGCGATAGCTGAAGGTTACTTCGTTTACTCCGTCCGCTACCACTGTTTGGCTCTTGGCGCCGATCAGCACCCAGCCGGTCAGTATGGGGGCATCTATGGTAGCCGCCTCGCCTTTGGGCAAGCCGCTGACTGTGCCGAATCCTTCTATAGGAAGGCCGGTAGCAGAATCGGTCTTGTTGACTTTGACACTGGCCAGATCCTTGGTATAGTAGGCTTCTCCGCTGGCCGCATTGGTACCGTCCCAATTGATCTTGACAAGATTGGGGCTGGCTTTGGGAGTATAGAATTCCGCGGCCAGATCCGGCGCTGTATAATCATACTCGCCAATGCCCAAGGGTGAGACCTCGACCACTTTGATGATCCTGCCGTCCTTATCATTTTCTTTGGCAACGATAGTGATTTTGGATACGATCGGTGCATAATGGAACAAGATCTCGCTTGCCCCCTCCGCCAGCACCGGATCAACCTTGCCTATACTGCTGGGGTCAGTCAAATAATAGCCGGGCAGATTGGGCGCATGATAAGTCAGAACGCCCCCGGTGACCGCCGGTACATCAAAACCGGGAATAATATCCACTCCCGCGGCATTGACCATCCGGATCTTTACCGTAGTAGCCAGGGAAACATATTTAAAGATGATTTCCTGATCCCTGTCGGGGGTGATTTCACGGGGATCGGTATTGGCGGGATCTTCCGTTACTGATACCAAACGATAGCCTTCCTGGGCCAGCGCTTCGATTTCGATAGGTTCATCGCTGTTTACCGCAAGGGTAGTATAGGAGTACAATTCGCTGGTACCGCTTATACCCTTGACTGTAAGAATGACAAACTGGCCCGCATAGTCGACATAGATAAATACTACTTCGTGGTCGGCGGCAATAGCCCCCAGATCCAGGCCTGTAAAAGAACTGTCGATTGCCACGATCTCCGTTTCGTCAATATTTTCAATATCAGCCGGATCAAGGGCATAACCGATCGGCATACAACCTGCCACATATGGCGGCAAGATGACTACCGGATCGCCTTCGGCAAATTTGAGAAGATCAGCTTGAAGCGGTTTGTCATCGTCCTGCCTGGTATAGACTGTTACGTTTTTGCGGATATCTTCATAGGCAAACTTGATAGTGGGATTGGTGCCCGCCACCATGATCATCTTGGTAGTTTCCGCTTCTATCAGTTTAAAACCGGGGAAGCTGTTGGTAGCAGTAACAGAGAAGGTACTGCCGACCTCGGCTTTAGTGGTAAATTCTTCCAACACATTACTTTCGTCGCCATTATAATAGAAGAGAACATGGACATCGCCCAATTCGTTCTTTCTATACTTAAAGGTTACAACCTGAGGTGTAAGCTCAGTGCTATCCGGATCGACATAAACTGATTTGGCAGAACTCTCTGTAAGAGTATAGCCCAATACCGATTCTGTGGCAACAGTAGCCATTTCACCGGCCCGCAGCCAGTCTCCCGGGTCGGTGAAGTAAGTATAAAGGCGGCCGAGCTCGACATCATTGTCCTCGTCCCACTGGCGGATAACCACCGGGACTTTTATCTTGTCAAAATAGACTTTATAGGTTTGCTCGGTGAGTACCTCCGTAATAGTCAAGGGAACAGTTGTACCGGCGGCGGCTGTTGCCGCGGCGTTAAATTTATAGTAGGCGCCCGCCAGTTCGGCTTCTAAGTTGGCTACAGTATAGGTGCGTGGTATGGGGAAATCAGGAACATTCATGGCTTTAAGGAATATCCCCTCGCCGCCTTCTGCATACTCATAAAACTCTATGACAACATTGTCCCGAAGTGTATATTTGAATTCCACCACATTGGTACCTTCAAGGACAGGGTCAATTACTTTGATCAAGTCATCATCCAAGGCATAACCATCGACATAGAAGGCTCTTACCCGATATGTTTCATCCAAAACAGCATCATAATAGGTCATAGTTCCCAGAACTTTACTGGGATCCGCCGCGTCAACGGCTTTAACATAGACCGTAGTGTCAAGGCATTTATAAAGAAATACTACTTTTTGGTTGCCGTCTCCGGTGTAGACCTTGACACTGTTGACCGGATCTAAAGGATGGTTTGCACTCTTATCGACCAGAACCCCATAGTCGTCGTATTTTTCCCAGCCGATGACCCGGTAGTTGGGAATTTCATCCGCCAGAAGAGTTTCTTCGCCATGAAGCGGGGAAAAGCGCAGTATGTTCTCAAAATTGATTTTATCATCAGTGGATTTGGCCGCTTTCACAATCAGACAATACGAGGTATTCTCTTTATAATGGAGATTGTAAGTAAGCGGTGTTTCGCCGATTATATAAAGCCCGTCGACCGGAACAACCGAAGTCTTATCATCATAGATCCAGAGCGAGTTGCCTATGAACGGATCCTCTATCCGGCTGGTAACATCTTCCCCTACCAGCCCGGTCAGGACCTGATCCGGGGCATTGAATTCCGTACCCATATAGGTGGTTGCCGTGAATTTGACCGTGATCGTCGATACTTTCTTATAGATGATGGTCAATGTCGGGTTATTGGGAAGAATCGGCATTTCATAGTTGATGTCGAAATAATCATCCCGGCTATCGATCAGATGCAGATCCTCATCTAAAATGCCGCTTGTGTATTCACCGCCATACCAGCCAACAGCATGATAGCCCGGCACGACAGGAGGATAGCCGGTATATGGCGTACCCAGAAGATAGGGAGCTATGACATTATCGGCCAGCAGTTCCGTAGTATAGTCGTCGTAGATGCGGTATTTGATCGTAATCTGCTCATCCTCGTCCGGAAGGCCGTTTTTGTTGATATCCGCGTTATAATAGAAATATACGGTCTTCGATGTGTCGTGGCTCATCGTCACCGCCGCGGGGGATGCAGAACCGGCCGGCAAGTAGGGAGCTACGCCGGACAGATATTTTGAGGGCGGAGAGATCCACCATTCGTCCGGATCAACCCCTTCATAAAAATGATCTGCTTTATCCTCGAAGAAGCTTTTGGCCGTGCCGTCCAGATCATATACTTTTTCGTGCCCTAAAGATGTGCGAGTCACTCCGTCCATCCGGATACCGTACCAATAGACATCGACCTCCGCCAAAAGGTCGTCCGGGATATCGGGATGAATAGTAGCCTTTTTATAGAGATAGCGGACCTCGTATTCGCCGTCTATCCCGGTGGGAAGGGGCAGGGTGAAAGGCAGCTCGGCATAATGACCAGTTTTAAAGGGATCCGGATCCGTCACCCAGACATAGTCGAGGCATTTTGTGTCGACCTTCTCGAAAAGCAGGGTGGTTTCATTTTTCTTATAGACTTCGAATCCGGTCAGCACTTCCCCGCTTATATGGGGGATCGGTCTTGTCACCGGCGCACCCGGCTCATAGACATTTTTCAGGAAATCCGCTCCGCCATAGGTAATAGGGGTCCGCACACCGATCGAATTAACCTCATAGAATCTCTCCGTTACGGGCATAAGGCCCTTTTTGTAGACGATATAAATCGTTACCGCCGGCGGCGGCGAACCGCTGCTGATTAAAGGATTGCAGCCGTCGGGGAATTCGCAGACTTCATAGGTTCCCGGTCCGGTGGGGGGAGTAGTAAGACGATAGCCCACAGCATCATCGCTGTCATCCTCCGCAACGGGTGGCGTATAGGGATCCAAGACAGATAGGCCCAGCGGAGGCACGGGTAGAGCCCATGCGCGGTAATCGTCATTGGTATTGTAAACGTCGCCTTCATGCCAGACGCTGACGGGGGTACCATCCTCATAAACATATTTGAATGTGGCATTTGCCCACTTGTCGGGATTCTTTTTATATGTAAAGGTAACAGTATTAACAACACCATCGCCGGGGTTTATCACCGGATTCTTTTGAGAATAGAACTCGTATTTATCAAGAATAAGTTCCTTATCCGCATTCAGGCGGTGGAATATACCCCATTTATCCGCCGTTGATTGCAGTGCCGTCTGATTGGAAGGGTCAAGCGTCCAATAATCGTAGGCATCCCAAATCCCACTTGCGAAGGCGGGATCAGGCTGCACCACATCCCAGCCCATCGGCGGCTCGGTGGATGGCGCTATATCCACGATCGCCGAGCGGTCACGGGTGAGCGGCAGGCCGTACCCGCCCGGAACCAGGGTGGGGTTGTAGAGGATATGGCTTGGATTGTCGGCATCTACCCCGCGCATATAGACCGCGGTTTGGACGTAGAAGTTTGTATAGGGCAGGATAATACGATTGGTTTGTCCCCCTGTCGTAGCTTTGGATTGCAACCAAACCAGGCAGTATTCTTCGAAGGTGGGATCAACATTCCAACTGGTGCCAGCACCATTAAATCTGCCCGCTTCGCCGAGCGCCAATTTAGCTTCATAGGCTTTCTCGAATACATCCTCGGTGATCTTCGGGTTAGCATACCACCGCCCCGATTCCAGCGAGGCATTGGGGGAGGCTAACATTTTTTCTCCATAACCGCGCATAAAATAGGGCGGATCCACCTCGTAGAAAGATTTTGACCAGAAGGTTTGCCCATCGGTGTATTTTTGAATATCCTCAGGATATAAAACAACATATCTGACCTCGCTTGCGGCTTGGGACAAGGTCACATTGACACTGGCTTTAGTTTTGGTATAGTTTTTGAAATCCGCAGAGGGGCTTGACGTAATGGAAGTGAAGAGAGCCACATTGCTATTGGCTAAATGTACCCATGGTTGCGCTGCGTCACCACCACCCCGCATACCGGTATTGCTAGAATTAACATAGGCATTACCATCCGAATCAATAAAGCCGTTGCCTCGATATCCGCAGGAAATATAATAGATCTGTGCATCGGCGGGATAATAGGTAGGACGGAAAGGACGAAGCCACACATCGGTGGTAGCGCCTGATCCACGCTGGCTGGAAAGGTTTTGCCCGCAGCCGTAAACCTGATTATTCACATCCACCGCCAGTATACCCCATGCGTATTCGGAGGCATCACGAAATTTCGGAGCCGGCATTGTGCCTGCACCGCTTGCAGCACTGTATACCGTATGGATTTTCTTCGGGTTTTGCACATCGCCTGCGGTGGCTCCCGCCCCTTGCGCATTATGATTGTTATAGGTGTGGGAGTTCTGCCCCCAAGTCCAAAGGTCGCCGTCAGCATCCAGAACCATCCAAAAGCCGTTACCGGTGTTAATCCTTTTTATAGGCAGCGCCCAGCCAATAGGAGCGCCGCTGCTGTCCTGCGTAATCAATCTGGGTCTTCTGCTGCCACCTTGGGTAGTGTAAGAATTGTTGTCAGCCCAGGTATAGACTTTACCATCCTCCGTCAAGGCAATAGTAGACGGCCAGTCAAAGTAGTCGGAGCTTTCGATTTTTATAAAGTTATGCGGAAGTTCATTCAAGCTATTGTCCAAAGTCAGCATAACAGGTGAGGTACGTGTTTCACTGGCGCCGGTACCAAGATTGTATCCGACAGCAGTTGTGGCATTACCGCCAGAACCCCAAACATAAATGTTGCCATCCGTGCCAATCGCCCGGCCACCGCCGTTCGCCGCACTGACATCCACTGCCTTTACACCGCCGGGCAAAGTTACCATACCGGGCCTATCACCGCTTCCGGTTCGACCCATGGTTGCGGTACCAAATGTCCAGATATTTCCGTCTCCATCCAGTAACGCACTACTGGCAAAACCAGCTGAAATCTTTTTGATAAAAGGGAGCGCCGACCCATCAATGGTGGTTGTGACCTGTGCCGCCGGGGTGTAGGAACCGCTTCGGCCTAGTCTGTTAGTGTAACCTGAAGTGTACGCCCAAGTATATACCCGACCTAGATCGTCCAACGCGACATTGTGAAATGATCCGGACTGAATATCCACAAAGTTGGCGTCCGTTTTCTGCCCGGTGGACATCTGGGCTTCGGCAATCTTTGGTGCAAATGGGCCAACCGGTACCATGCCAATAAGCATTACAACGGTCAGGAAAAGAGCTACTGCTTTTCTAACTGATTTTTTTAGTTTCACAAATTTCAGTCCTTTCGGTTTTAGTAAAAGCATTTTTAAAGATTTCGTTTGATGTCTATTAATTTTATTTATATAAATTTAATCAAATTCTAAGAGGAGTTCTTCTCCGGCAAAACAAAGAACGATCCGGCTTAGATTTAAAAACGGCAAAGCATAGAGAACGCCTGGAAGAAGCGGCAAACCCTATACTTGCCGGAAAAGCAAAATAAGTTAAGTTTTTACAAATCAAGCCTTTAAACCACATAACTTAGCTCCTAAAAAAAATTTAATAAAAATCAGGCAATGATTTTTACAAAAAATCCCAGCTTTATACTATTTCTTAAAATTATGCATAAAATAGCATAAGGCATGGTTTTTCATTTTCTGTCTAGTGCAAATTTATTCCATTTTTACTTGATTACAGCCAAAACAGCTAACTTTTCAAACAACCGCACAAGTTCTCTTCATAGGCGTTAGCTGGATTGTGCCTGAAAACAGATAATTCAAGGTTTGGCATCATTTCTAATGACTTTTCTCCATTTCGAGAAGTAAGCAGATGGTCACATTGTTTTCAATATATAAATAGACAAAGATAAACCATACTGTTTCCACAATATATTAGAGGAAACTTAATGTCAATACACAAATTGTACCATTACAAATATTGAAATGCAGACTTTATACCAGGTATATTATTCCATCACCTTTGTAGCAGTAATAACAGACTCTTTATATATCTACATTACTTGTGTATATATTTTGATCTGGCAATAATTGGACTGATAAAAATAGGTCAAAGCTGAGGCATCAGATTAAGCATAATACCTTAAAGAATACACTTTTTCTAATTATTATTCATTATTAATGCATATTTATACAGCATCATCAATTATGCCCCCAAAACACTTTACATCACAGTGTTTAAAAGCAAGGGAAAAAACTAAAGCAGTCTGCGACTGCAATGCTGGATTGCCGTATGTATTCGCTCAGCGAAAACGATTAATTTTAAATCTTATTTTTTATTGATCTTAACTGTTCCAAAGTTACTAAATAAAATACCCCGCCACATACGGCGGGGTATTTTATTTTTATTTTCTTTTCTAGCAAAAATCCCTGCTTATCAAATAAGTTCAACTTGGTCTTCATATTTTCCTTAACTTATGCGGTGGGGCAATTGTTCCTGCTATATCCAGCTCAAAATGATTGCAACATCAAGAAGATCAATTACTCCGTCTCCGTTCACATCACCCACAAGTTTTGCCCGATTAGTCCAAGGAATCAGGTTAAGGATCATTTGCGCCAAAAGATCAGCATCTGCGATAGTGATTATGTTGTCACCGTTTATGTCACCCATAAGCAGAGCATCAAAGCGGACGAAACCATCAATCAGCCTGATATTTTCCCTACTTATCCCACTGGAAAGAACAGCGCCCTGACCCGGCCCAAAGGAAAGAATGATGTCTGTTATGTTACTGACAAGAGGTACATAACCGCTGGCCAGAGTAAAAATCAGCTTCAAATCACCAAGAGTGCTGAGATCCAGGCCCGGGCTGATGATTGAAACTGTGATCGTACCGGGAGTAGGTTCAAGTACATAAACCAGACCGAAACCCGGCAAAGCAAAATCATAACCGGTATAAGCCAGTTTGGCAGTATCATAAGTTACAGTGAAAGAAATACCGTTGGTTACCCAGTTGCCTCCGTTTGAGCTAAAGGTAATTGGAACAATGATATCCGCCTCATCAGGATCAAAATTAACCGTGCCGGCAGTAATAGTTAGGACATCAAAGCGAAGCTGGGGAAAATCAAAACCCGAAACCATTTGCCAAACCCCTTCAAAATCCCAGCCTAAGCCTGTATAGGTAGCTTGGTCGGTGGCTTGGAGCATGGTTATACGGCCATCAGAATCATCCACTGCATTGCCCGCAATGTAATCCAGGGATAAATTATCCATAAATAAAATCCCTGCCGGTGATGGCAGGGATTTTAGCTTATTAGCTTCTGTTATTAGAGCAGCCCTTCAACTTCTTCACGCGCTAGGTCGGTTACTTTTATTAATTCTTCAATCTCCGCATGGGTTAGCCCGGTGTCTTCAATAATTTCTGCTATAGGTCTATTTCGTTTTAAAAGTTTTTTGGCAAACTCATATTCTCTTGCCTTAATTGCTCCTTTTTCCCTTGCATAATTATCTCGACGCTCTTTTTCACGGGCCTCGTATAACATACGCGTCCTCTCATCGGCAGAAAGCTCCATAAGCCGTACAACAGCTTTTTTGACTTGCGGGCTTTTTTCAGCTATCATATTCAATTCCTCCTCTGTCCTTGCGTCAAGGAATTTCATCCATACCCAAAGCGGCGTTCCATCCTCATTTCGGGGAAGCTTAGCAATTTCTAGCGTGTTAACCTCTATCACATCTGAAAACTCAACCTTATTTTCCTGGTCAAAGAGAGTAAAGCGATGGTGATATTTGGGGCTTTCATCAATCAGCGGATAATCCGTAATTACAATGCTGATAACTTTCTTGATATTTTCATATTCCTCGCTTGTGCCAAGTTGTTCTGATACCATTTTAGAAATATAGAATAAAATTCGTTCCCTCATATAGGGCAGGGGAGAAATTTGAATTTCTATATTTATGCTCTTTCCAGATTTCGTTTTTAGTTTGACATCAAGAATCCCCAGCTTTCCGCCCTTATACTCCGGCAGAAGAAAAGGATCGACAATTGTCAGATCACCATAGTCATCATGAGGAATTCGAAGAACTGATTTCAAAAAGTCAGTCAGTTGTTCTATGCAGCGTTCATCGCCGAATAATAGGCGAAAAAAGGTCATTGCGTGGGGACAAAAAACTTTTTTCCATGGTGTCACCTCTCATAATGATATTATAATATGCCTCCATAAAAACTGCAACAGGGTAAAAGAGGAATATTTTGGATTTGCAGTAGATAGTTAAAAGGATACCCCTCTTTATTAAAAAGGCCCATTATGGGCTTTTTTAAATAACCACCTATAATACTATCTCAGCCTTAATCTCAGCAGAACCCGCACAGTGATCCCAATCAAAAACCCGGTAATTGCCCCTGCGGTAATCAGAATCGGTAAATAATTTGCCAAAGCCAAATGCCTGACCAAAAAAAGCGCTACTCCCATCTGGCCCAGGTTATGGCAAACACCGCCGCAAACACTGACGCCAATCGGGCTGATTTTTTCTTTGAAGAGATATTTTATTACCCACATTACCAAAAAACTAAGCAAAGCGCCGGCCAGGCTATACCAAAAAGCCAGAAAGGAGCCAACAAGCAAAACCCCGGCCAAGCATTTTAACAAAGTCAGAAGTAAAGCTTGAGGAAAATCCAGAAGATAGAGCCCATAGACGATCACTATATTGGCCAAACCCAATTTGACTCCGGGAATAATAAAATCCAGATTAAGCAGACGCTCAAAATAACCCAAGACTAAAGAGAGAGCCAAAAGGACAGCAATAAGGGTCAATTGCCGCGTTCTACCAGGTGATAGCATCCAACCCCTCCTCTTGTCCCCCACTCAACCGCACAAGTATTTGATTAGGTAAACAGCAAATAAGCTGCCCCTGCCGGGAAATCGGACCGGTTTTCAGGCAGACTTTGTCAGGGCAATCCGCGGCAATCATCACCGCCTGCCCGTTTTTGATCTCCAGAAGATTATTCCCTATAGGGATCAATTGATCTTTACCGAGGGGAATTTTTTGATAAAATTGACCTTGGTAGTAAATTTCTGCAGTTTGCGGGGAAACCCTCCCCTCCCCTACTTGCAGGAAAATAAATAAGAGTAAGGCTATAATCAATGCCCCGCCTATTAAAAGAATATCAAGCCTTTTCATGGGTCTCCTTTGTTCCGGATTTAAAAGGTTCATTTTGAACCTTTTAAATAACCACCAATAATACTTTGGCGGGTAAAACATGGTTTTCTGTGAGACAGATAATCATACTATAGATGCTGTCTTAGCACTCCTAACTCCTAACTATTTAATCCCTAGCCGATACACCTCTTGTGCGCTGAGCCCAAAACGCCCGGCAATTTGCCGAGCTGCTTCTTTACGCCCCAGGCCTTGTTCTAAAAGCTCCAGCATAGCATCTGCCAATTCAGACTTGTTCGGTTTGGCTTCGGGCTCTTGAGCTTGGGCTCCGGCAATGACCAGGGTAAATTCCCCTTTTGGTTGATTATCAGTAAAATAGGCTGACAAGGCTTCAAGGCTACCCCGTTTTATTTCCTCGTAGTATTTGGTCAACTCCCGGCAAACTACGGCAGAGCGATTATTTCCAAAAATTTCCATTAAATCCTTTAAGACAACCGCAAGGCGATGAGGCGCTTCATAAAAGACAAGAGTTCTGGGTTCAGTTGCCAGATGGCGTAAGTATTTTTGCCGTTCCCCTTGACGCCTGGGCAAAAAACCTTCAAAAACAAAACTTTTGGCGGAGATCCCGCTGACTGTCAGCGCCGGCAAAAGGGCGCTGGCCCCGGGCAGAGCTATTACCTGAATCCCCGCTGCAATTGCCAGACCTACCAAATCTTCACCCGGATCACTGAGACCGGGCGTGCCGGCATCGGAAATCAGGGCGGCTGTTTCCCCGGCCGCCAAACGCTCGATAATTGTCCGGCCCCGTTTGCGTTCATTATGGGCAAAATAGCTAAAAACGGGCTTGGAAATCCCCAAATGGGAAAGCAGCTTGCGGCCTTGACGGGTATCTTCGGCGGCAACAAAATCAACTTCGCCCAATATCCGCACCGCTCGAAAGGTAATATCTTCCAGGTTACCGATAGGCGTTGCAACCAGATAAAGAGTACCTGGTTTATTAGCTATTTTATTAGATGATTTATTAGCCACTTGATTATTACCACCCCTTGATTAGTTGCCAGTTGCTTTTAGAATATTATGTACCCCAAAATGCTCTACCCCCTACTCCCTACCCCAGATAAACTGGAAAAGAATTTAAAAAATTAGACACGGATTTCACGGATAAAAAACGGATTAACGCGGATTTTTTTTATTATAAAAAGTATTGAATTAATTTTTTATTATTCCTCAAATAACAGCACCAAAGTTCCTCATATCATCAGACAACAGCGAAAATCCGTTAAAATCCTTAAAATCCGTGTCTAATTATTTCATGCAACTTTTTAAGTCTACATCCTTGCAGATCAATCCAGATATGAGGTATATATTGTGACTTTTTTTGTTCGAATTTGAGAGCTTAGTTCCTAATTACTACTCCCTTGCGGCGAGGTTGACTCAGCATCGTCTCTTACTTTTTTCAGGCTGTTGATTTTATTATCCAAATCGGATAACAGCTTGATTTTCTCATCACCTGTCATGGTAGTATCGTTTCTCACTACAATTTCGTATTTCAAATAGGCAAATAGCAGCAGCTCATCATCGCCCAGCCGTTGGGCTATGTCTATGGCTCCGCCAAAATCCAAGCGGCCCAAAAAAATCCAATAATCGAAGATCACAGAATCGGTTTTTAAGCTGAGGCTGGTCAATACATTATCTTTTTGCGCTTCTGTCAAAGCCTCGGTGATAACATAAGCACGGGAGAGCAAGTATTTGGTTTCGTAGCTAAAACGAGATATGTCATATTTTTCCAGTGACTGTTGGACCTCGATGTGGTTCCCGGCAATATAGGCCGTGTTGGCCTCTACTATGCTGTTATGATAAGGGATATCCGACAAGAGAAATTTACCGCCAAAAAACAGCGCGGCAAGCAAAAGGGCAATCAAAAAAGGAATAGCGATCCGGCTGGCCCAAATATTCACTTTTGGCACCAGGCGCTTAGTCTCTTGGATTTCTTGGGTTATCCGGAGATATTCCTGCCATAAGTAGTTTTTGATTTCAGTCACAGTTTCCATCTCAAACAACTGCGACAAGATCTTATTTTTTTTATACAGATCCCATCCCCCGAACAAATAATCATAATATCGATAACGAGGTAAAAAAACGGTTCCGATCAGGGCCTTATATAGCTGCAGAAAATCCGCCTCACCGTCACTTTTGGCATCCCTCATCAAGGCCTGCGGTTTTAAATTGATATCGCTCAAAAGGTTGTCCGGGGAAAGAGAAAAATTGTATTCAGTATATAACTCATGGAGATCGGCGCAATTGATGAGAAAACGCAGCTGCTCTTCCCGGGGCTTGGTAAAAATATCCTCTGCCGGCGCCAAACCGCCGGTTTCAAATAAAAGAGCAATGCCATCCTCGGTTTCCAGCAACGAACAATCTACCAATCCATCCGCAGGAAAAGTCAAAAACAAGCGCTTCTCCTTAGGGACTGCTAAATCACTGTTTCGCACATCACGCCTCAAAACCGCCTCCATCCATTCCCCTCCTCTGCCAGTTGCCAATTTCTATTATTAGTGGCTCTAGTACGCAAAGTATCAAAAAAAACAAGTTCTTTACTTCAAAACTTTTCGCGAAGCGAAAAGCTACCAACATTCTCAATTCTCAATTCTCAATTCTCAATTCTTGACATAAAAGTCCGCAAAACATCTCCGTCAAAAATACCTTCCTCTTGGAAGGTCTTGAATGCGCTTACCAGGTTTTGATTGAGTAGTGAATGAAAATAATCCGGAGCGGGGCCTGACGGCAGTTTGCCGCTTTGGCGCAGGATAAAAAGCCCCGACCCTATTTTTTGCTCTGAATCGATCCGGATATCCTGTCTTCCGTCAAGCGTCTCAATAGTTAAGTTAATAAACACCGGTTTTTTCTTCCCTTCTTCGCGCCGCAGATATCCTAGCCCCAATAAATCCGCCGCCTGAGCAGGCAATAAATAATAGAATCATTAGCCAGACAGGCATGGATGCCGGGTCAATCGCCTTGCTTGCGGCGCTATAATTGACCGGCCGGGAAAACAAGGTATGGCTGTTTGCTTCCAGAGATATTTGCTGCTTTGCATCTGCCGTCCCTTTGCTATCCCCGGTTTCGAATAAATAAGCAAGAGCCGCTTCTCTTTTGAGCTGCGCCTGTCGGGCCATGGCATCGTTGACTATTTGGGCATTAGCGCTGAAGAGGTCAACATTATAACGGGCTGTAAAGGCATCGTCATAACCTGACTGCAAGCCAATAGAGTAGATATCAATGGGCAAATCAGTTGCCTGTGTTCCGGCAAACGGCAAAAAAAAGATTATGCCCGCCAAGAAAAAGATAATTATGCGTCTCATATCAATAGATCCTAAACTTGCCGGCAATCTCCTGGTCCAGCTGCTCTACCGCATTGGCTGTGACGTTGAGCTGGATACCGATTTCATCTAACAGCTGTTTTAAATCACCCAGCGCCGGTTTCAGATCTTCGAACTGGCGGGCAAACTGACCGCTGGCCTTACCTTCCCATTCGGTTTGCAGTTCGCCCACGATGTTTTGCACCTTGTTAATAACATCTTCCAAGGCCTCACCTTGTCCGCGCACCCCGCCTGCATGCATACGCATTTGTTCCGGAGTCATGCGAATTTGTCCCGACATCATTTACAACTCCTTTTTTTATATTCCGACTTGCTGAATCAGGGAATTAATTGCCGAGTTCAATAACCCGATGGCAGCATCACAGTTATAGGCCATGTTATTAAATGCCGCTATTTTCATGCTTAATTCTTCCATATTATAACTCAAATTATAAATCACCTCATCATAGCTGGACAGCAACTCAAATAATTTCGGCTCGTATTTATTCTGAAATAAATCGCCCTTAAAATCGAGATATTCTGCTTCGGAAAATGTTCTAATATTTGATTTATGTTCTTTCATTATTCTTTTATCTTCACTCATCCGCTGATATATTCTTTCAATTTCTGCCGCAGTATCTAAATAACCCTGTTTTTCAGCTTGCTTTTGCTGCAATTGCAATCTTTTATTGCCTAAAGCAGTCTCAAAAGAACTTAGCGACATATTAACAACCTCCGTTCTTCGCACCTCTTAACACATTACACCAAAGAACAAATTCCCTATTCCCTACTCCCTATTCCCTACTCCCTACTCCCTTATTACCAATGACCGCGCCGGCAACACTGTTGATCAACTTATGCAAATCTAAAATACGCTCCATCAATATATTGGCTTCTCTGACGCAACTGTCGTCTGTTGCATATAAATCATCACGAATGGCAGCCAGCGTTTTGTGCATACTGCTATAAGATGTATTGACTGTATCCAGATCCAGAGCTCTTGTGGATATGAAGCGTGAAGCCTCGCTCAATACGCTCCTCAACTCATATTTTTCCCTGTCAAAAGCGGTTTCATGGGCATTTATCTCCTGCATTGCCTCATCTATGGCATAATCTCCCACTACACCGGTTTGACTGCTTTCATAGCGAAAAAAGGCTTCCGCAAACAACTGGATAAAGGCTGTAAGGTCAGCCGAGACAGCCAAAAAATTAGATATCAGACCGAGAGCGCCATCACTTAAATAGGCTTTAAAGGCATCCGCCGCTTCGCCTCTGAAATGATTGGACCGGGTCAGATCATAGGCCTTTTTATATTGGGAATAAAATGCATCCTGCACTGTCTTTTCATAGGCCTGCACCTGCTCGTAGATTCTGATCAGGGAATCGATTTTCAGCAGTAAAGCCCCTTTGGCAGCCATGGGAATCACTCCTTATTTACATCAGTATATCGTGATCCAGCCATTCCGATTTGATTAGATTCATGCTTTGAACATCCAGGTCGGATAATTCACCAAAAGCCTTAATAGCTTCATTGAACTCATGCAGGCATTGCAGATAGCGATCAATGCACTGCATAAAGAGTCCCCCCGGATCCACATCATACTTCAAAGCTTTGATTATCTCGTTGCCGGATTTATAGCTATCAATCTGCTCTTGAAAATCCTGGGGGCTAATAAAAATCTCTTTGGACATTGTTTGATCCTCTCTTTTTTTGCAGAAAAATAAGATGTTTGAGGGAATAATGGGAAATTATCCCGTTTTATATCAATATTTTAACAAAATACCCCAAATTTGTCAAGTTTCTATATTAATCAAAAGTTAAAAAAGGGGCGCCTGATAATAAATGGAAAAATATTCCATTTATTATCAGGCGCCCCTTCTATTAACTTTTAGTTACTCTATTATAATAGGTCCCCTATTATAATTGTATTCCCGCCAGAGTATGGTTAAATCAGCATCATTGATCAAGCCGTCGCCGTTCAAATCGCATAAGGGGTTTTCCGCTTCGCTGGTTTTTCTGTTATAATTGCCTGTTCTCCACAAAACGGTTAAATCGGCATCATTGATCAAACCGTCACCGTTGATATCACCGCAGCGCAGGGTAATCAGCTGAACCTCCGGACGGCTGTCCAAGGTCAAGTCCAAACCATTTTCATCGACGATCACATTGCGGATGATAAAATTGGTGTGAGCTGCTTTGGAGATAATCAAGTCATATGTACCCGGCGCCACGTCAGTAAAGGTAAAACCTTGGTCTGTCTGACCAGAGCCGTCTTCGGCGTCGATAGTTGTCTTATAGACAGCCATACCGTCATTCATCAGTTCAATAATCGCGGGGTTATCGGGGTTATTGGGGATATAGCTTCTGATTTTTCCTGTCAGCGTCAAAAGTTTTTCCGGACGGAAACCGATATTTACCGGGACAACAGTATTGCTTCCCGACCTGGTAAAGACAAACAAGCTTTTCAAGACATAGATCAAATCATCCCGGATATAATCCGCGTCAAAGACTATGGAGAACCTGGCTGTTAGTATATCTCCCGGGGAGAAAGTCTCAACAGATACCTTGGTTCCCCCCACCAGCACACCCGGAGGATTTTCTCTGCCGTTCAAGAGATAAACAGGCGACAAAATCCCGCCGTCGATATTCAAGGTCACATTATAAAGATCGATATCCGAAACATTGACCAGCTCAAAATCCACATTATATATTTCGCCCTTTTTGGCTGTACTGTCTGCTGTTACATTCATCTCCATGGCGCTGCCGGCCCAAACCTTGATGGGGTTTTCCACCACAAAGGTTTTGGCTATGCTCTCATTATTATCGGACCAGCGGCCGCTGACATCGGCGCTGATCAGATATTCGCCTTGGGCATCCCCCCGCACGATCCATCCGGCCGAAGCTTTGCCGCCGTTACCGGAAATACTTTCCATATCCACAACCAGGGATTGGGGGGTCAGGGTGGGCGCTAAAGAAAGGCCGCTTTCCGGCAGATTCAACTTTGCTTGCAAATCAATAATATCGCAGCCCTCCGGGGCATAGTTGACCAAATCCAATTCCACTTTAAAAAACTCTTTCAGCCAGTGCACATCCCCGTAAATATAGAGGAAAACCAGGGCAGGGGCCGAATTCTGACCGCCTTTTTCTATACCGTATCCCCATACTCCGCCGCTGCCGCCGCCACTGCCGCCTCCGCTGCCGCCGCTGCCGCCCAGGAAGAAACCATTACCGGATCCGCTCAGCAATTTTCCTTTATCATTGACTAGAACCGGCTCCCGGAAGGTTTTGCCTTCCAGGGTGATCTCAACCGTGAATTCCCAGACAAATTGATTATCCGGATCCCGGATATCGATACCGGCATCCATGATTTCCTCCAAAGTCATCCTTTTGGTGGACAATACGCCTACCAGCCAGTCGCTGCGGTTCATGGTGATGGAGGTCTGCAGTATTGATTCCGAAGCGTCCTTGGTATCGAAACTGGCGGAGGTAACATCATAAGTGTCTTTTGCCGCGGCTATATTCAGCAAAGCCCCCGGTTTAGCCACAATATAAGCTTTGCCTTGAGTGTCGGTGACCAGGCTAAATGTTTCGCTCTCATCTTCCGGCTCGGTTATGCTTTCATCTTCCTCACGGACAAATACCAGAGCATCCCTCAAAGAGCTATAAGTCCCGTCAGTATTTCTGCCCCGGACCAGAATTTCCACCCCGATCCGTTCTTCTTCACCATAAACCACAACCTCCAGGGTCTCGGTGGTAACATTACCCTGCCTGTCTTTGGCTGTCAGGGAAACTATATATGTCCCCTCGCTAGTGAAAGTGTGATTCACCAGGGGCAGGCTTGAGGTGGAGCCATCGTCAAAATCCCAGGTAAAAGAGGCTATGCGGTCATTATCTGTGGATTCCAGCCCGGAAAAACTGATGGGGAAATCAACCAGACCCTCATTTTGGGCTCTGATAACAACTACGGGGGGTTCAAAATCATTTTTGTTTGCCGTAGCCATGATAGTTACCCCGTTGCTTTCATTTCCGGCTGAATCATAGGTGATGACCTTAAACCAATAATCGCCCGGATCGATATTACGGGAAACGCACTGCAATGTAGCAGCGGGAATATTGGCTACATAGGAATAAATTCCGTTTTCCGTAGCCGCCCGATAGACCCGGTAGCCGGCAATATCGGTTTCTTCCGGGTCTTTGTTCCAGGAAACACCGGCGGCTAAGTCCAGATCGATTGCCGTCAATATTCTTTCGGCCGGGGGGGTATTATCTATGCTGTAGCGGACAATATAATCATCCGAAGCATTGCCGGCGGTATCTGTAACCACAAATTTAAAATCATAATCGCCTTCGGGCAATCCCAAGCTCCAATTATTGAAATAAGCTATTTCACTGGCTAAAGAAAGAGGTTTTTGTTCCAGGAGCGTCCAGGTAAGCGTACCCGCGGGGCGGCAGAACAGCTCCACCTGGGCCAGACGGTAATCATCGAGCAGGCTGGCGCTGATGGTGGCACTGCTTTTGAGAGAAGCCCCGTCTTTGGGATATACGGAATAGACCAGCGGTTTGCCGGTATCGGGCAGGGGCGTAGCGGTAAGTATGGGTGTGGCCTCGCTTTCATAGCCGGTGCTGCTCATCGCCGTCAAATAATAAGCATAGGTTTTATCATGCTCAATACTTTTGTCATAATAGCCCAAATAGCTTTTTGTTTCAAATATTTTGCTGAACGGACCGGGCTCTCCATCTGTAACAACTGCGCGATAAAGGATAAATTTATCAAAGCCGCCGCTGTAAACCGGGTCCCAGGACAAATAGATATAGGCGCTCCCGCTGACAACTGTAAAACCTGAAGGCGGATCCGGCAGGGCATTGTCAATAATATAGCCGCGGATAAAGGTACCGTCGCTGATATTGCCGGATGTGTCATAAGCAAGAACCTTGACATAGATAGCCCCATTGGGGAATGCCCCGGTATCAAAGGGATAATTCCAGGTAAAGCTGCTGGTATTGGTGGTGGCGGTTTGGGCATGGAGCTGCCAGGTAACACCGTTAGCTGATACATATAATTCGATTTTAGCCAAGGCCACATTATCTGCGGCCCGGATCGAGAGATTTACGGTTTTGCCGATCCTCGTCCCATGCGCCGGGGTAAGGGAGTTTATCCAGGGGGGTTCCACATCTTTTTCCGTGATGGGGATATCCAAGGTCAAAACAGGTAAGCCTTTATTTTCTCCGGGACGGAAAGCCCAGTATAAAAGCGCCGGGTTATCCGGACGGGTATCCCAAACCCAGAAATTAAGGGCGCCAAGCAAAGCGGTGCCATACATCAGATCGGTGTCGTCGCTGGCTGAAAGTGTAGCCAAAGGAGCGGCAAAAGAGCCCAGGCTGAGCAAAGAGCCGGTTGAAAGGGCGGCAGCATTATCCAGCCCCGCATTCACTTCTTCATTTTTCAGCCAATAACAGCCATCCAATTCACCGCAGTTAAAACCGGTAATACCTCCGGCGCCGGCGCTGTCTATATTGCCGGCATTATAGCAGTTTTGGATAATGCCGGTTTCGTTATTAGACCCCGCTATACCTCCCGCATATCCCGAAGCGCTGATATCCCCGGAATTAAAGCAGTTTTCGATCAAGCCGCTGTTTTCTCCGGCGATACCGCCCGTCTTGGCAGTACCATTGACCGATGCCAAATTATAGCAGTTTTGCACCAGTCCTGAATTAAATCCAGTAATAGCGGCAGTGGCTTGGCCGCCTTTGATATCGCCTATTGTGATCCCGCTATTTCTGACCGTGCCCGTATTGAAGCCGAAAAGCCCTTGGTTGTTTTGA
>Ga0082212_10004390_pt1 | contig 19562 bp, 15 predicted proteins | sample TergutNt197P3_FD_71548 | JGI IMG/M metagenome (GOLD analysis project Ga0082212, IMG submission 71548) | Neocapritermes taracua P3 segment gut microbial communities from Petit-Saut dam, French Guiana - Nt197 P3 | ecosystem: Host-associated > Arthropoda: Insects > Digestive system > Gut ... | reverse complement strand
TGAACGCGCACCTTGTGCTGTACGCGCCCTCGGCGTAGATGATCGGGGTGAAGCCGCTTTTGACCAGGCCATGCAGCACCTCTCCAAACGGCGCCCAGTAAAGGTCTCTGTACTGCTCGTCGCTGATAAAGCCGTCCATGCCTTTGTGCATCGGGAAAAATACTCTTCTGGCCGGCAGCTGCATATCCGCCAGGCGCTCGAATTTTTCGATCTGGATCTTTGCGAAGAGGCTGCAGGCCGCCTTTATTTTTTCCGGGCGCTCCTTCTGGTCGTACAGTGTGCCCATCATCCCTCTGAAATAGTCGCTGAGCACATCGAAAGGGACCTCCCCGTAAGCGGCGAAGATCGGAGGGAACCCGAGCCCTATCAGCTTCTCTGTGAACTCTGAGAATATTTCGTTTGCCCGCGCCTGCAGTTTCCCGTATTCGAGCAGTTTCTGGAGCGCGTCCTGCACCTCGGGCGTGGCCAGCGGCGCGAGCGGGAGGTTCATGATGCAGACGGACGGGTCGATGGCAATGCCCTTGAGCCCTTCAAGGCCGCCAAAGGCCCTGGGCAGGTATTTGTTGATAATGAACCTGGTATAGTCGTTTTGGAGTTCATCGTACTCATCGTTGTACATATGCTCTATCTCTAGCATCTGGTAAATCGACTCGTCGGCCAGGGGTCCGCCCTTCCTGCCCGGCCAGTCCATCATCGTCGGCCTCAGGAAATCCGCCGCCTGCCCGCAGAGGAACATGCTGTTTGTGCAATTCGCGTCCGGTTCGAATTCCTCATGGAAACGGATATGCGCCAGCATCGCTTTTTCGTGGTCGTAAAGCGCGTCTTTGTGCGTAGCCCCGATATCCGGATACAGGAAGTACGGCAGCCCGTCCACCCACGGCGCCACAGGCATCATGTCCGGCTCCCGCAGGGCGATTGCGTCCTCCACCCTTTTTGACCGAAGCTCATACAATTCCCGGTTGTTCCCCATATACTATTCCTCCATCGCAATAAAGCCACACGGGCCATCCAAAAGTTTCTTTGCCGTTTCGGCCGCGCAGACAGCGTTGCCCGCATACGCGTCCGCCCCGATTTTCTGCGCAAATGCCTTGTCGACCGGGGCGCCGCCGACCATTATCCTTACGCACCCCCTAAGGCCCGCTTTGTCGACCTCCGCGATCACGTTCGCCAACTGGTTGAGCGTCGTGTTCAGCAGTGCCGACAAGGCAAGTATATCCGGTTCCTGCTTCTTGATTTCCTCGATGATCGTCTCGGCGGATACGTCTACGCCCAGGTCAACCACTTTAAGGCCCGCGCCCTCCAGCATCATGCATACCAGGTTCTTCCCTATATCATGAAGGTCGCCCGCCACCGTCGCGACCAGCGCCTTGCCGACAGGCTTCACGCCCTCGTCTATCAAAACCGGGCGCAGGATGTCGCTGCCTTTTTTCAGCGCGCGGGCAGCCACAAGCACATCCGGTATGAAAACCAGATGGTTCTTGAATTTCACGCCAAGCGAGGTCATCCCTTTTATCAGCCCGCCATGCAGCAGGTCATAGCCCGCCATGCCGCCGGCCATGCCCTTTTCGAGCAGAGCGATCACGTCCGCAGTCTTGCCGTACTCGACCGCCGCCGCCAGGCTGTTCAGGATCCCCGCCTGGTCATGCTTGTTCATTTAGGAAGCGCCTCCATCTAAGCTCCTTTTGCCCTGCTGGCTTTGCTCCTTTGATCCTGCTGGTTCCAATATATTATCGTTTCAGCCTTCGGTAAAATGATTTTTCTGTGCAGGGCAATACACATCGCTTATGGAGAGCGGGGGCACGTCTTGCAAGACAAGAGGACGGCAGGCTGTGTGAATTCCAACATCAGCTTATAGCTTGCAATCAAGCTGGTCAAAGGCTTTACTAGATTTACATGGCAAGTTTTGCGTAAAATTTCCACTTGTGTACGATTGATTTGTATATTTATTCCATATATCCAATATATAGTTAGCGTTTTTCCCTTATTGTGGTAGTTTTGGCTTGTTTTCAGAGCCTTCAGAGCCGGAACACGCGAAAAAATCATGCACAACCGTAAATTTTACGCAAAATGCAGAGGAAAAATCTAAAATCCCGTTTTTCCTCAATAGTCGATTCTAATTAAGATGATGGTTTCTGGAAGAATATCTTCTGTATCTTCTGAATCATAGCTGAATTTATACCCTTGGCAGGAAAAGACAGTGTTGGGTATTTTATAGTCATCAATTAGAATAGTTATTTCGCCTCTGAAAATTCTTTCCAACACGGCTTTTTCAATCCGCGAACCCATTTTAGGGAAAAGCTTTCTTGCGGGAAATGCAAGCCCTGTCACTTTTGCGCTGTTGTTTGGTTCCTGAGGATTATTGATTTCATTTCCGGGAAAAATAAAAAACGTTTCCGCAGAAGAAGCATAAAAGAATTCTCCGCCTGATAGATTGCCTCTATACTCCAAATCAACGAATTCCGTCTTGATTTCACCATATTCTTTCCCAAAGCAGAACGATGACGGATCGAAGAATAAGAGCTCTTTCTCGCTTTCGGATGCCTCGGGGATTTGCCCGTAATCGGTTTCGTCTTTGTCAACGTCCTCCTCTACCATCACCACCTCCACCTCCTCCTCTTCTTGTTGTTCTGCCTCTATACAATTATCATCCTCAGCCGTTGCTGTGGAAGGGTCGTCAACAACAGGTTCGATTGCATCAATACTGCAACCCTGCAAAAGTGTAACAATCAATATCAAACACAGCATAATATTAATCTTGTTCATTTTTTGACCTCCTAAAAAATGAAATGCTCCATTGGGCAGAGGGCCAAAAGACGGTTCATTTGGCACGCGCATCATGCTGAAGCGGGAAGCGATGCCAAGGGGGGCAGCCTTTGCCAACACGCTCTTGGCAAGTGCTGCCCCGCTTTCCTGCACCATACTTTTGCCGGGGGCGCCTTCCGCTACGCCCGGTTGTCTTTTAACTGCCGGGGGCGCCTTCCGCTACGCCCAGTTGTCCTTTTCCTCCGCGTACACGGCGGGCAGTATCGCCGCAAGGTTCGTGAACTCGATGACATTGTGCTTCAGCAGCATAATGTTGGCGACGGCCGGTATTACAGCGCCGTCAGGTATGCGTTTGACAGGCTGCCCCTCTTCGATCTGCCACCCGAACCAGAAATGGGAACGCAGTTCGGAGCCGCCGTCCACCGGCCTCAGGAAGTGTGTCATCACGACGGGCACGTCCGGGCGGTCCGCACTTCCGATCACGCGGCAATTCGCGCAGATGAGCGCGTTGCAGGCGTCGGTATCGATCCCGGCCTCGTCATAGCCAAGCACGCCCGGCCTTTCAAAGCCGATCCGCAGCAGGTCAACGGCGCCCATCCCGATATCCTCCCAGATGTGGTGGACGCTGCCCCAGTGCCGCTCGCGCATCGAGAGCGACATATCCAGGGCCCTGGCCTTGTCTTCAAGGTAGACGTCGAAATGGTCTTCGGAATCCCAGATCGCGTAACGCAGGCGGTCGATCGGATGCCAGGCAAACCACCAGTCGAACACCTCGCCCGTGACGCCCGGGAAAAAAGTATTGTTTGCGATAACGCTCGTGCCGTCGTCAAACCGCCACCAGCCGAAAGGGCCGGGCAGATCGCCGGGCTCAAACAGCCTGTTGCGGTCACGGATATGCAGGGCGTCCTTCACATCGCCCGGCTCCTCCGAGATCGCCTCCATGCGTCCGGCAGGCGGTTCGGCCATCGGCTGTACATAGTATTTGTAGTAAGTTTTTTGCTTGTCTAAATCATTTACCGGTACTCGTGGCATTGCTGCACCTCCTCTATTATTCAAACCCGGTCATGGTTACGGAACCCTGCCATGGCTGCAGAACCCTGCCATGGCTGCAGAACCGCATACGTTCGAAGGCTTGTCAAAGCCCCCTTCCACTGTCATGCCAACGGAACCCTGTCATGCCAACGGAACCCTGTCATGGCTACGGAACCCTGCAATGGCTACGGAACCCTGTCATGCCAACGGAACCCTGTCATGCCAACGGAACCCTGTCATGCCTGCGAAACCCTGCCATGCCTACAGGCCGGCCTTGCCCTTTTGCTGTTTCGTGACGAACAAAAGCAGGATGAGGCCGACGATGTCTATCCCGATGAACACCAGGTACGGCATCGTGAAGTCGCCGCCCGAGCGCATCAAAAGCGCGGCCATGATCATGAAGCAGAAGTTGCGCACAAAGGACGCTATCGGCGAAACCAATGCGTTTGCGGCCGGGAAGTCGTAACGCCCGTATACCGAGACCACCAGCGAGGGCATGAGGTTCAGTATGCCGCCCAGGCCGATCCCGACGAAGATGATGGAGATATTTGTCGCCGCGGGCGTCCCGATGATCAGGAGTATAAGCGCTATGACGTAAGCGGATGTATAGATGAGCGACGCCAGCTTCGTCCCGACCCTCTGGTCGAGCCAGCCCCAGAAATAGCTGCCGCCGATACCCACCACGGAGGCTATCGTAAGCATTACCAAGGCTGTGCCTATATCGTAGCCCACGGAAAGCATCCGGGGGATGAACTGGCTCACGATGCCGCCCGTGACGAGCCAAAGGCAGCCGAAGCCGAGCGAGATGAGCCACATATCCTTGTCCTTGAGCAGGACCTTTATCGAAAACGGGCTCTTGTAGCTGCGGATCTGCTCAAGGTGCTGCGAAAGTTCGCTGAGCCCCTCTTTGATGTTGTCGGGGAACGCTCCGACCTGCTCCGGGTAGTCTTTGACCCAGAAGAAGGAGATGACGCCCACGACGACGATGACGACGCCGATGATGGTGCAGGCCATGCCGACCCCCTGCGTCGCGACAAGCATCGCCAGGATCGCGACGAATGTGGCCGTGCAGGCAGGCGCGCCCATCGTCGACCACCCCAGGGCGATCCCTTTCTTGCGCGGGAACCAGTTGGACATAAGCGCCGCATTCGATATCAGCCCGAACGCCGTTGCAAAGAAATTGAATAATGTAAGCAGCGCGAAGTACGAGCCGTGCGTAGTCGCAAAATTACCAAACAACACGAAGACAGCGCCCGTGATGATGAGCGTCCCTGCGGACATATTCCTCACGCCGATCCTCGTGAGGAGGCGCCCCGCAATGATGCCGCCGATGACGCCTATCATGCCCGCCGGCGTCCCGTAGCCGAGGATCGTGTTGGAATCAAGCCCGTAAGCCTCGGGGAAGGCGGTCGTGTAGATATTCATGCCGTCCGCGGTCAGGCCGGCCCAAAAGTAATACATAATGAAGGAATAGACGACCATACTCCAGCCCCATTTGCCAAAGTTGCTGTTTGTAAGGACGTTTTTCTTGTTCAGATCCATAAATACACCTTCTTTCCTATATCAGTAATTAATCCGCCCAATTGTCTTTCTCTTCCGCGTAGACTTCCGGCAGGATCGCGGCCAGGTTTGTGTACTCGATGACGTTGTGCCTCAAGGCGCCTATGGCCATTTCGTCCGGGAGCGCCATGCCGTCCGGTATGCATTTTTTGGGCTCACCGTCTTCGAATTGCCAGCCGAACCAGAAATGGGAGCGCAGCTCGGAGCCTCCTTCGGCCGGGCGCAGGAAGTGCGACATCACCACCGGCATATCCGGCGTGTCCGCCGTCCCGTAGCAAAACCCGTTGGCGCAGATAAGGGCGCTGCAGGCATCCGTGTCCAGCCTGCTCTCGTCGTAGCCCTGGTCGGCCGGCCTCATGAATTGCGCGAGGATCAGCTCGACAGACCCTGAGCCTATGTCCTCCCAGATATAATGGGTGCTGCCCCAGTGGCGTTCGCGCACGGAGAGGGACATATCCAGCGCCTTGGCCTTGTCTTCCAGGAACACCCCGAAGTGGTCTTCCGGATCCCAGATCGCGTAACGCAGGCGGTCGATCGGGTGCCATGTGAACCACCAGTCGAACATTTCGCCCGTAGTCCCGGGAAACATGACCTTGTTTGCGATGACGATCGTGCCGTCGCCAAACCGCCACCAGCCGAAGGGACCGGGCAGATCGCCGGGCTCAAACAGCCTGTTGCGGTCATTGATGTGCAGGGCGTCCTTCACATCGCCCGGCGTCTCCGGGATCGCCTCCAGGCGCCCGGCAGGCGGTTCGGCCATCGGCCTTAAAAAATACTTATAATAGCTTTTCTTCTTGTCAAAACTGCTGACTGGTACTCTGGGCAATAAAAACCACCTCCTTTAAAGAATCGATGAGAGACAATAACTACAAGCAAAAGGAATCTTTTTCATGTCCAAAAAACCGGGTTTCCGGTTTCAATTGAAGCCTTCAAAAGGTTTCTCAGCGGCTCTATCGAGTAAAAATCATCTTCTTTCAAATGGCGGGCGACAACGGCAAGCTCACTGTACTCCTCGTAACCGCCTATCAGGGACTCGACCCTGCACTCTTTGCCGCTGCCGATATCCGTCAGCAAAGCAGGTTGGATCGTGTACGGCTTCCCATCAAGCCGCAGCGCCTTCTCCTCCGGAAGCGGTTTTTGTGTGAAGTGTTTGGAGCGAAAATACTCCTGCCCTGTTTCGCGGTCAACAACAAACAGGCCGTCTTGGTCGAATCCTGTATTTCTTTTTATCCTGCCGTCAAAATGAAACACTCCGCCATTAGATTTAATAAATGAATATATATCGTCACCCGTCCTTACATCTGAGAGAAACAAGCCCTTTTGTTTTCCGATGTCAAGACAAAAACCTTCCAGTTCCTCAAGTATTTGCGGGGCAAGCCGCGCCTCTACTTTTCCCCCGTTGCACGATGGCCAGATAGACGCCAATACAGGGAAACGCGAAGCCTGCTCCATAACGGCCTCCTGCAAATGGCTGACTGCCGACCAATTACCTACACGTTCACTGCAGTAGTGGAGCAATTGATGCCTGCAACAGTCTCTGGACCATTCACGCAATTTGTAATGCAAACGGTCCTTTTCTTTTTCTTTCATGCCGGCAGGATAGAGTATTTCCAAAAAACCATTGTCGTCTACGTAAATCAATTCCCTGGCTACCGGAGGGTTCGTCGTTTTTCCTTCCTTTAGGCAATTGCAATATACATACGCATCCAGACCCATTTCCTTTTAAACCCTCAAGACCCTGGCGCCGGCGTTTATCCTGACCGCCACCGCCGCTTTGCGGCAGGCAGCGCAGAGCGCCGCATCATCAGCCGTGGCGCCATCCGCGGCCTCTTTGGACCATATGCCCGCGATCATCTCGTCGGTTGAGACGGGCCTGCCGCAGCAGATGCAGCGTTTCAGGTCAAACGTCCGCCCCCAGATCGTTACTGTGGTATCTGTCTCTGTATAAGGGATGGATTCCGTAGGGCAGACTTGCGCGCAGCCGGTGCAGCCGATGCATTCGGGGGATGGCTGATCGTACGGTGTGCCGATGGCCTTTGCGGCGCCGCGGTTGATTTTCGCTATGGCGCCTGAGCCGACCAGCTCACAGGCCGTAGCGCAGCGGCCGCAAAGGATACATGTGTCGCCGCCGTCTTTGTCTGTCAGCCGAGGCAGATCCGCCCCGATATGTTTTGCCATCTGCTGTATGGCCTTGGCATTTGGGGCAAGGCGTGACAAGAGGGCCAGGATGACGCCGCGCTCCTCTTTGATTTTGTCTGAGTTTACAAAAACTTCAATCTCGTGTTCCACAGGGTAGAGGCATGAGGCTGCCACCTGGCTGCGCCCGCCGGAGACGACCTCGACTATGCAAAGCCTGCAAGCCCCCAGGCTCCCAAGGCCCTCATGATAGCACAGGGTCGGGACGAATATGTCGTTTCTCCTTGCGACCTGAAGCAGGTATTCGCCGCGTTCGCATTCGCATTTTACCCCTTCGATAGTTATGATCATGACTGCCTCCTTTCTGCGTAGACCGCATTGAAACGGCAGGCATCCCGGCACGACCCACAGGCGATGCACACATTCTGGTCAATAACAAAGGGCACGCCCCCGGCTTTCGCGTCGCCCAGGATGGCGCCCACCGGGCAGGCTTTTTTGCAGGCGCCGCAGTTTGTACAGATCCCTGCGTCGATAGCAAAGGTTGAAAGCTTCACGCAAACGCCTGCCGGACAGCGTTTTTCCCGGATATGAATGTCATACTCCGCGCGGAAGTGCTTGATGGTTGAGAGTACGGGGTTGGGCGCGGTTTTGCCCAGTGCGCAAAGTGACGCGTCCCTAAGTGTATTCCCCAGACGCTCAAGAAGCTCAACGTCGCCTTCCTGCCCGCGGCCTTCGCAGATGCCTGCAAGTATCGTCAGCATCTGGCGCAACCCTTCGCGGCAGGGCGTACACTTCCCGCAGCTCTCCTCGGAAAGGAAGCTGGTATAGTAACGCGCGACCTCGACCATGCAGTCGTGCTCATCCATTACGATCATCCCGCCTGAGCCCATCATCGCGCCCATCTCCGTCAGCCGGTCAAAATCCACTTCCAGGTCCAACATGCTTTCAGGCAGGCAGCCGCCGGAAGGCCCGCCGGTCTGCACGGCTTTGAAAGCGCGGTCCCGTTTGACGCCGCCGCCAATGTCAAAGATCAGATGCCGCAGGGATGCCCCCATCGGCACTTCAACAAGGCCGGTGCGGTTGACCTTGCCTACCAGCGAGAACACCTTTGTGCCGCTTGAGCCGCCAGTCCCAAGCCCGGCAAACCCGGCGCCGCCACGCGTCAGGATATACGGGATGTTGGCAAATGTCTCTACGTTGTTCAGCACCGTAGGCCTGCCCCAAAGGCCGCTTTGGACGGAGCGGATATGCTTGGCCCGCGGCTCGCCGACGCGTCCCTCGATGGACTGCATCAGGGCCGTGGACTCGCCGCAGACAAATGCGCCGCCGCCACGCACGACCTCAATGCTGAACGCGCAGCCGCTTCCAAGGATATTGTCGCCCAGGAAGCCATGCTCCGCGGCTGCCAGGATTGCCGCCTCCACCGTCTTTAGCGCCAGCCCGTACTCATCGCGGATGTAGATAAAGCCCTTCCCGGCCCCTATCGCGTATGCGCATATCGCCATGCCTTCGACCACCGAATGCGGGTCTCCTTCAAGGGTCGAGCGATCCATGAACGCGCCCGGGTCGCCCTCGTCGGCGTTGCAGCATACATATTTGGGGAACGCGTCATAGCCCGCGGCAGTCTGCCACTTGACGCCTGTTGGGAACCCTGCGCCACCGCGTCCGCGCAGGCCCGAATCCATGACCTCACGGATGACCTGTTCAGGCGGCAGTTTTTCTTCTATGATCTTTGCCAGGGCCTGATACCCGCCGCGCTCTATGTAATCTTCTATGGCAAACGGGTCGATTTCGCCGATGTTGCGCAAAACGATCTTGTGCTGGCCGGCGTAGAAAGGGTTGTCGGTCTGCCGTGTGACAGGGCAACCTTCGTCGTCGTGATAGAGCAGAGGCTCAAAGGGCTCGCCGCCCAGCGACTTGGCGATTTCCATGGCATGCCGGGGCCGGACCCTGTAGTAGGATATATCGTCGGGGTGGACTTTTACGATCGGTCCGTTCTCGCAAAACCCGTTGCAGCCTGTGCACTTGATGTCAGGCTTTACAGCAGCGTCCGCGCCCAAAGCGTCAATGGCTTCCTTGAGCGCGCCTGCGACTTCCCTGGCGCCGGTGGCCAGACAGCCGGTCCCGCAGCAGACAAGCAGCGTCCGCTTCGGGTCTGCGGTTCTTCCATTTATCGGGTCTGCGGTTCTTCCATTTATCGGGTCTGCGGTTCTTCCATTTATCAGCTCTGCTGCTTTACTATCCATCAAGTTCACCCCCTTGCCGGTAGGCGTCAAGTATGCCGGGCAGGCTTTCCATCGCCACATTGCCATAATATGTGCCGTCTATCACAATGACGGGGGCGAGCGCGCAGGAACCCAGGCAATTGACACTCTCCACCGAGAAGTGCCCGTCGTCAGAGCATTCGCCTGGCCTTACGCCTGTGTGCCGCTCGATTTCGCCCGCCAGGTTGGCAGCCCCGCGCATATGGCACGCGGTCCCGTCGCATATCCTGATGATGTGCTTACCTTTCGGCTCAAGTGACAAAGCCTTGTAGAAAGTGGCTATTGCGTATAAATTGCCGACGGATCCACCGATGTGCCCCTTTATCAATGGAAAGGCTTCTTCGGGGATATAGCCGTACTCATGCTGTATGTCCTGCATGATAGCAAGGGCAAATCTGCGCTCGGGCGGGTAGCGTTCGGCAATCTCTTTGATTTTTTCTTTCATACAGCCCTCCGTCATCATCCGTCATTATCAGTCATCGGCTTTCATCATTTTTTGGTTTGGTAACAGCCCGGCGCCGCTTCACCCCAAGACTTCCATCCTGTGGCTGTAAACGCCGACAACTTCCATATGTTTTTGGCCCAGGGTATAGCGGACCCAATAAGTCCCATATTGTTTGTGGATACTTATCAGGTATGAGCCGTCTTTCTTATTGTAAAAACACTCTTCCGGTTTTGCGGCAGCAAGAGCCAGCGCGTCAAAGACATCCGTATCGAGTATCAGTTTTTCATCCATATCAGTAAGTATGGCGGGCGCGATTCCAACGGTGTAACCGTCAAGCCCCGGCATCGTTGCCGCACCTTGAGCTGTTTCAGAAACCGGCGCGCCCTCGCAAAAGACATCCCGCAAAAGCCTGCGCTTGAGCTCCGCGCGGTTGGCTTGACGTTCCGAAAGCGTCGGCATCCTTTTCAGCGCCCAGGCCTCCACATCTTCCGCGAAAAGCAGGTCAAGTAAGTGGAAGCTCCTTTTGCCGGCGCCAATAAAAAGGTCCTTGCACATGGCGCAATAGACCAGGAGGTCGTGCGGGCTCTCCTCTGCGCGGCCGGCCGCAAAATCACCTTCCTGTTCGCGGTTGGCGAAAAAGACAAGGCCGCCGTAACCGCAGCATTTGGTTTCCCCGCCCGAATAGCGCAGCTCTTCGATCCCGTAGCCCAGGCCGCTGACGATGCTGCGCACATCAGCCTGCAGCGCGGCGTCATGCCGTGTGGCACAGGCGTCATGGATGCTCAGGGTCTTGCCGCCGGCCTGGGATGCGGAACCGGGCAGGCCCCGCTCCGCGATCACGTGCCAAAGCGCTTCCTGCGGTATTTCAGGGAGAAGGCGGCTGAAAACGTCCATACAGCTTGAGCAGGCCAGGATCAGGGTCGGCCGCCCTTCATCCTCCCATTTGGCGCGAAAGCTGCTGATAGTCTCGTCAAGCAGATCATCGCGCCCTGCCCAGTCTGCCGGCGCGCCGCAGCATCCCAGCGCAATGCAGACGCCTTCTTGCAGCGAACCGCGAAGCCAGGCATAGGCGGCCTCGACATGTCCGGGCGCTGAAGCTGCCAGCTGACATCCCGGGAAAAACATATAGGGAGCCTTGGGGGCATCTGCAGCAGACCTCTCGGGAGCATCTGCGGCAGACCTCTCGGGAACATCTGCAGTCGGTGTCATGGCGCCCGACGCTGCCTTCCCCGGCGGCTGGCGCACCAGAGCGCAGGCCCCGCTGTTTGAAAACGCCATGTCGCGCAGGGCAAAATCGTGGGCGGAAGGCGGCATCTTTCCGCTCTCCACCATGCTGCGGCGGGTCCGTTCCACCAAAGGCGCCATGCTAAGTCCGATCGGGCAGCGCTCGCCGCACAGCCCGCACAGTGTGCATGAGTTGATCATCTTGTTTGCGTACCGCGTGCCAAGAAAGACATTTTCGTTTGTGTAGATCTCGCGCGCATAGGTCTTGGGTCTTCGTCCATAACGCTGCATATGCGCGCAGGCCTTCAGGCATTCATCGCACTCGCAACGCAGGCAGCGGGCAGCTTCCCGCCGGGCCTCTTCTGAAGTATAAAAAGCAGAGGGGCCGCCTTTTTCCACCGGGCTTACGGGCTCGACATATTCCAGGTTTTTTATGAGCAGCGTCTCAAAAGGCCCTTCCCTCTCGCGCTCCGCGGTCAGCGAGACCTTTTTGACAAAGCGTTCCATAGTAACGGCTGCGCGCTTGCCAGACGACACGGCGCCGATCAGCGACTCCCCTGTGCCGGCCAGCGAGCCGCAGGCGAAGAGGTTTCCGGCGCCCGCGCGCAAAGTGGCCGGGTCGACGGATGGCAGCCGGTCCCAGGCGCCTGTGGACAAAAGGACTACATCGTAGCTGTCCTCAAGCTGCTTCAGCATCTGGTCGTCAACGAATTGCCCGCAGCGTACTTCTACGGACAATTCGCTGATATCCTTTAGCCCATCTTCAATATCTTTTGCTTCAATACTCTTGCTTTCAATACCCTTGCCTTCAACGGCCTCGCATCCAAAGCCCTTGCCTTCAACGGCCTCGCATCCAAAGCCCTTGCCTTCAACGGCCTCGCATTCAAAGCCCTTGCCTTCAGTACCCTTGCCTTCAATACTCTTGCCTTCAATACCCTTGCCTTCAAGCTCCCATAGCCATCCGCCGAGCCGCCGGCTTTTTTCAAAAATCACTACGTCAAAACCGCGCCGGTCAAGGTCATAGGCTGCCGCGAGGCCTGAGATCCCCCCGCCGATAACGGCCGCCGTCCCTTTCCTCCTGGGAGGCCTGGGCTTCTTCTTTAAAGGCGCTCGCCCGTAACGCACCGCCGCCCGCTCAAGTTCGCCGACCCGCACGGGGGCGTCCAGGGCCCCGCGCACGCAAGCCTTCTCGCAGGGGGCGTCGCATACAAGGCAAAACACCCCCGCAAAAGGCATCCTCTTCTGCAAGGTCTCATAGGCAGCGGCAAAATCCCCGCCTGCTATCCCGGCGCATAGCGCCGGGACGTCGACATGGACCGGGCAGCGGGCGGCAGTGGCCGCAGGCTCATCCTGCAGGCACTTTTCGTATTCGTCAAAAATACCCTTTTCCAATTATTTATGGCCGCAGGCAAAAACCCCGGCGGCGCTACAGCGCTTCCAGTATCTTTTCCGGATACGCGGGCAGCGAGGTGACGCGCACGCCCGTGGCGTCGTATATGGCATTGACCACGCCTGCGTGCGGGGCGGACAGCGGCATCTCGCCGACACCGGCCATGCCCCACGGGCCAAGCGGGCGCGGCGTCTCCTGATGGATGATGTCTATCGCGTCAGGGATGTCCTTGATGAACGGGAAGCCGCATTTGCGCAGGGTCCTCTGCTTTTCGATATCCTCAAAGTCCTCGCTGAGCGCCAGGCCGACCCCTTGCGCGAGGCCGCCGTATAGCTGCCCTTCGAGCACCTTCCGGTTGGCGATGACGCCGCAATCGGAGACGATGGTCATTTTTTCGACCACGGTTTTTCCGCTAATGGTGTTCACGGCAACCTCAACGCAAAGCACGCCGTACATGAATACCGGGAAGGGATCCCCCTGGCCGGTCTCGACGTCGCATGCGGTGCAGGGCGCGTCCCAGGCCCCCGTTACGCGCGGTTCCAGGCCTTCGTCAATGACTTCTTGATATGTGCGGTACGTGCCGTCGCCTTTGTCGAGCATCGCAAGGAAATTCTCACTGGCGACGCGGATTGCGTTGCCGGTCATTACCGTGGAGCGGCTGCCGCCGGCCGGGCCGGAATTGGGGGTCTTGCTCATATCGTTCATCACGAGCTTTATGTCCTTGTAATCAAGGCCCAGGGGCTTAAGCCCCTCTGTGAGGGCGGTAAGCATGCCCATGTCGGCGCCCTGCCCATGGTCTTCCCACGACGTCCCGGCCATAACGCCATCCTCGGTGATTTCGATCCAGGCCTCGGAATGGTCCGCGCCGTCCAGGCCGCAGCCGTATTCCAGAAGCGTGACGCCAACGCCGTATTTGACAGGCCCGCCTTTGTCGTTCTTCTCGGTCGCCTGCCTTTTGGCTTCCTGATAGATCGGCCGCAAGGTGTCGATTGCCTGCGGATAGGCGATGACGTCCGGGTCAGCGCCGGTCGGGGTCTTGGAACCCTCACGATAGACGTTGAGATAGCGGAACTGAAGCGGGTCCATCCCGATCTTTTCAGCCAATTCGTCGATCAGCACCTCGGTGGCAAAGAGGCTCTGCGGCGAGCCATAGCCCCTGAAAGCCGAGCCCCACGAATGGTTTGTGGCCACAGTGCGGCCATTGCCGCGGATGTTGGGGATGTCGTAGCCGGCGCCGATGAATTGCTGCCCGCGCGAAGCGAGCAGGTCGCCAAACTCGCAGTAAGGGCCGTGGTCGATGGTATAGTCGCTTTTCATGGCGACGATTTTCCCGTCTTTGTCAGCGCCGTATTTGAGGTTGATGAACCACGGGCTCCGCTTGCCCGTATATGTGATCTGCTGCTCCTGGCTGAAGCTAAGATATACATGGCGGCCGCCGCAGACCAGTGTCGCCACGCCAAGCAGCCCCTCTATTGTCGGGCTGAACTTGTAGCCAAAGGTGCCGCCGGCATTTGTCTGGGCAAGGAAGATCTTGTCGGCGGGAATGCCGACGCCTTCCTGCACCATAAGGGCGTGGAAATGCAGCGCGATGGACTTGGAGTGTATGTACATATTACCGTCCCCGTCCATATACGCGTAGCCAACGTCCGGCTCAAGCGGCATATGCGGCTGGCGCTGTATATAGAAATCGTCTTCCACGACATAGGGGAGTTTTCTGAAAAGCGGGTCGACATCTTCGCCCTTGACCACACCGCAGTTGAAATAGACATTCGGGGTGCCCGGATGTATCTCTATGGCGTCGGGCTCCATGGCGGAAAGCGCGTCCATATAGGCCGGCAATTCCTCGATCTCCACGTGGACCTTGTCCGCTGCCAGCTCGGCGATGACGGGGTTTTCGGCCAGGACCATCGCTATGGCGTCGCCATACTGGAATATCTTGTCCTCGCTGAGGATCGGCCGTTCCTTGCCGTCGCCCAGGTTTGCGGGGAAGGCCAGACCGTTGATGCGGTTTGTGCCGGGGACATCCTTTGCGGTAATGACCTTGAAGACGCCGGGGACGGCTTCGGCCTCGCGGGTGTCCACGGAGAGTATCTTTGCATGGGAGACCTTTGCCTGCACGAGCTTGATGTGCAAAGTATCCTTTGGCAGGCTGTTGAGCAATTCGTCGTCGCCAAAGTCCCACTTGCCTGTCACCTTGTCCAGGGCCGAAGGACGGGCGGCGCATGAGCCGACGAGGCTTGCGCCTGTTTCGATCATCGGCCAAAGGTCTTCCGCGTCGATCTCGCCTCTAAGCACGCGGGCGGCGTCCATGACGGCGTCGACCAGCTGCACATAGCCTGTGCAGCGGCAGAGATTGCGGTTGCGCTGGAACCAGTCGCGCACATCCGCGCGGGTGGGCCTTGGGTTTTTGTCCAAAAGGGCCTTGGCGGAAACGATGAAGCCCGGGGTGCAGAAACCGCACTGGGCGCCGCCGTGCACCATCCACGCTACCTGTAGTGGATGGAGGTTGCCAGCGTCGCCAACGCCCTCTATAGTGATGAGGTTCGCGCCATTGGGTATACGGTCCATCGTGTAGTTGCAGCTTCGTACGGCCTTGCCGTCCCAGATGATAGTACACGCGCCGCATTCGCCAAGCCCGTTGCAGCCGGTCTTGACGCCGGTCAGCCCCAGCTTCTCGCGAAGGACCTGGGACAGCTTGTCGGTAGCCTCAACTTCCAGCACCTCCTCGGCGCCGTTGATTATCAGTCTTTTTTTCATCGTCCTGCCCTCCCTATTCAAACTCCAGAAGGCCCTTGAACTTCTTCGCGATGCTCCGCTTTTTGTTCATATTGGCTTCTGTGGGTTCCTCAAAGACAATAGCCGTTTTCGGGCAGTATTTGACACAATCCGGGCTTCCGCCGCAAAGATCGCATTTCACTATCTTCTTTTCCGAATAATTATAGGCAATGCAGCCAAACGAGCAGGCGCTGATGCAAAGCTTGCAGCCGATGCATTTTTTGGCATCCACGAGCACTGTGGAATTGTCGTCGCGGTATACGGCTTTGGCTGGGCATACCGCCATGCAAGCGGCGTCTTCGCATTGCATGCACATAATGGGTATGCTGACAAAACCGGCGTCGTCCTCGATCGTGCAGACGTCGACGGCAAGCTTGTCGCAGACCGATTCGCATGTGCCACAGTCCGTGCAGAGCTGTGGGTTCAGAAATAGGTTCATATCACGGTACCTCCTTTTTAGTCTCCTTTAAAAATGCTATAAAATACCCAATCACTTGTCTTCAAGCGACCTTTCCACTTTCAGCATCTTCCCCAAAGCCAAAGACTCGCCGATGAAGGCTTTGTGGCAGACGGGGCAGCGCATCAGCTCTATCTCGAACTCGCTGCCCATATAACCAAGTTTTGTTTTTTCAGGCAAAAGGCTTGCGTCACAACGGACACATACCCAATCGGCTGTTTCTTCGTATTCCTCTCGCATGTGATGACCCTGCCTTGGCCTTAGTCTATTACCCAGCCAGGCAGGTGTCAATCACAATAATCTTTTTTTCCGCGCTTTTGCCCGGCCCTATGCCCGGTTTGCCAGTTTTGTCTCTTTTGCCGCCACAAGCAGTATCCATCCGATGAATATCAGGACGGTCAGCGTGACCAGAAGCGCAAGGTAGTTCCCTCCGAACAGCCCTGCCGCGGACAAAAGGATCACGCCGGCCACGTTGCCGACGAACATCATCATCCCTTCCGAAGTGCCTTCGCTCACAGGATAGGACACCTCCGCGCTGAAAGTCATCAGGACGGGCGTGACGCCCACGCAGAAAAGTCCGTATATCGCCGCGGCGACGATCATGCCGTTGAAGTCGCCCATGAATATGAACAGCCCGAAGCCTATTGCCCCGAGCAGCTCGCATACTATTATATAGGGCTTCCGGCGCTGGCCCTTGCTTTTGTCCGAGAACATGGGGATCACGAGGCTGCCTATCGTGCCGGCGACCAGTATCAGCACGCCGACGATCCCTATCTCAAGCGCGTCCACCCCGCCGCCGCTGAAGAACAAAAGGATGGGCTCGATAAGGGTGAAAAACGTATTGAACACTCCGAAAATTATAAAAAACGCCAAAAGCGTAAGCAGGAATGAAGGCCTCTTGATAAGGATCTTTATCCCCTCCTTGAAATCGGATCTCGTGTTGTCGCCTTCCGCGCAAGGCGGCGTGGGCGGCGCTTCCCTTGAGAAAAGGACGAACAATACCCCTACGACCGCGCCCCAGACGCCGTATACGGTAAGCATGCTCTTGATATCCATGCCCGCCTCCAAAAGTATCGGGGTCACGAGGAGGCCCAGCATCATGCCGATATAGCTGGCCAGGAGCCCTACGCCGTTTGCCAGCGCCCTCTCCTTTTCGGGGAACCATTTGCCGGGGACGAGGCCGACGGCGTTCAGGATAAACGGCTGCGCAATGCCAAACCCTACCGTGCATATGACAAGCATGGTGTAATTGTCACCAAACAGGCCCCGCACCAAAGCCGCGGCGCCCATAAGGACGACGCCGAAGCCGACTGCCTTTTTGTAGCCGAATTTTTCAAACGCCGCCATGGACGGTATCGACAGGGCGATCATCCCGACCATGAAGATGATGGAAAGAAGGCTTATCGCGGACTCGCCTTTGAGGGCGTCTGTAAACCCGTAATACGCCCCGGCTTCCAAAGTGATAGAGAAAAAGGTAGTCCACAAAAGCTGGATGGTTGCGGCGGCCAGCATATACATGACCAGGACCACCCATCTATAAGGATATAACTTGTACTCGCCGATTGGTTGTGCGTCCATGCTAAACCCCTTTCAGTCCGATTGGCTCGATTTGCTCTAACGGATATCTTGCTTCGCCCTCTGCTATAAAATTCTCCTGTAAAAAAACTCTTATGCGTAAACGCAATCCGCCATGATTTCTTTGTATGCCTGGCCCAGTTTCTTTTTGAGCTGCGCGGGGGTATACCGGTCGATATGTTCCCATTGGAACAGGGCTATATGATAGATGCCCATTATGATATCCGCGACCCTTTCGGCCGCGATGCCATCCTTGAAGCTCCCTTCTTCCCTGGCGCCTTCGATGAGCCTTATGAACAGTTTTTCCAGGGGCAGGCGCGTTTCGTAAAGGGCGCTGTCTTCGCATGAGTTGAGATAGGTGATGAGCTTGGCGAGGTCCGGGTATTCGGCCGACGCCTGGACAAGGGCCTCAAGGGCCTTCCTGAGCATGGCTTCACTGCTCATGGCCTTCCCGGGATTGTCCTCGACCATGCTGATGATCTGGAGGATAAGCTCCTGTTCTATGCCTATGAGCAGGCTTTCCTTGTTCGGGAAGTAATTGTAGACGGTGGCTTTGGAGACATTGGCTTTTTCGGCTATATCCGTCATCAATGTGCCGTCGAAACTGTTTGCCGTGAACAGCTTCCGGGACGCCTTAAGGATGCTCTGCCTCACTTCGATTTTGTTTTGCTCTCTCTTTGACATTTCCAGTCCTCTTTCAGACATTGCAATAGGTAAGCACATTATACAGGAATAATAATCTTTGACAAGGGTCTAAGTTTCCGTTGACAATATTTTTAGACCCGAGTATAATAAATTTGGCGGCCAGAGGCGAGCGAGGGTGAGAAAATGAAAGTCATAGCGTACGATATAGGCACCACCGGCATTAAAAGTTGCTTGTTCGATATTTCAAAAGAGGGGGGCATCCGGTATATAGCCGGCGAGATAGAGGGGTACAGCCTTGACATCCTGCCCGGCGGGGGCGTGGAACAGTCGCCTGATGATTGGTGGGGGGCCATGTGTTCCACGACAAGGAAGCTCCTTGACGGGGCCGGCGTCCCGGCCGGGGACATTGCAGGCGTCTCGTTCTGTTCCCAGGTCCAGACCGTAGTGATGGTGGGCGAAAACGGCGCCGCGCTGCGTCCTGCCATGTCCTGTATGGACACCAGGGCATGGCGGCAATTCGAAAAATACATGCATACCGGCATAAGGGTTGAAGGCCTTGATATATTCAAGGTCTTGAAATTCCTGAAGGCTACGGGCGCAGTCTCCGGGAGCGTCAAGGACCCGATGTGGAAGTACCATTGGATAAGGGAAAACGAGCCGGAGGTTTTCGCCAAAACTTATAAGTGGCTGGACGCAAAGGAGTACCTCGTCATGAGGGCCACGGGGGAGGCCAGGGCCAGCAGGGACGATGTAGGCCTGACATTTTTGTACGATGTGAAAAAGGGGCGCTGGAGCGATTCCCTCTGCAAGGCCTTTGATATCGATATGGAAAAACTCCCTGATACATGCGAGAGCACCGATATCGTCGGGGGGCTCCTGCCGGGCGCCGCGGAGGAGCTGGGGCTCTGCGCCGGGATCCCGGTTATCTCCGGCGGCAGCGACGTCAGCCTCTGCCAGGTAGGCGCAGGAAGCTTGGGTATCGGCGACGTCAACATCTATTCGGGGACGTCGGGATGGGTCACTACCACCGTGGACAGGCTGCACCTCGACCTTAAGCACCTTATAGGCAGCGTTATAGGCGCGGACCCCGATACTTACAACTATGTAGCTGAGAGCGAAACATCCGGCAAATGCTTCGAGTGGGTCAAAGACCGGCTGACCCGTACGCCAATAAACACCTACGAAGAGATGCTGAACTACGCGGGGGGCACGCCCCCGGGGAGCAACGGCGTCATCTTCACACCCTGGATGGACGGGAACAGGTGCCCCTTCGAGGACCCCCACGCCAGGGCGATG
>Ga0082212_10004389_pt1 | contig 19567 bp, 12 predicted proteins | sample TergutNt197P3_FD_71548 | JGI IMG/M metagenome (GOLD analysis project Ga0082212, IMG submission 71548) | Neocapritermes taracua P3 segment gut microbial communities from Petit-Saut dam, French Guiana - Nt197 P3 | ecosystem: Host-associated > Arthropoda: Insects > Digestive system > Gut ... | reverse complement strand
ATTTACCAAAAACTCGAAATCATCAGCAAAAATCTCGCTATTACCTGCTACCAATAATCCATATATCAACATAAAGGACTGTTCAGGAATGGTCACTGCAAGTTCGTGTTTTTCCCATTCCTGCGATTCAACGAGTGAATCATGGATTTTAATATCATTCGAAAGACGATATTGAATGAACAATTTCACAATTCCTTTGTTTTGGTTTTTGTTTTTCACATATCCTGAAAGTTTGACTTCTTTCCCCCACAAATGAGAAGAAGGGTGTAAAGTCTTGCACACTTTTGCACCATCTCTATTAATATCAATCTTATTTTTATTAGTTCTTACACTTTTGTATATGTTGAATTGCTCATACAGATAAACTCCATGATGTTGCCAACTTACAGGTTTTGCATTCACTTCGGGCGATAAAAGAATATCGGCATTGAATTTTTCAGGTTTATTTGTTTCATAAATCTGTAAGCCTTGCACGATGGGCGAAAAAAGTTGAAATAGCGTATCCCGTAATTCTTTGGTTGATTTGACGCTTTCAACTTTTTTAACGCCTAAAACCGCAAATTTATCCCAATCTATTTCCTGCGCTTCATCACTCGGGTGAAACCATCGAGCATATCCGTACAACCGAGCAAAAGTTTCTATGTTTTGTACTTTCCGACTTGTTTCGCTTTTACAAACTGTACTCAATGACCCTGCAATAATAGTCAGTATTACGCTTATTTTCAATAATGTTTTCATACAATATCTGTTTACTTGTTATTTAATATTTAATATTTAATATTTAATATTTACCTTGTTCAATTTTCTGTTTATTAGCCGTTTCGCTGCGAACTGTCGCTCAACATTGCATGTTAGCAGCAGTTCTTATCCAATTTTTCCCATTTACTCCTTTTTGCTAATATATTTTTCACAAATTCAGGCATTTCCACGTTGTTATTTTCTGCAATCAGTTTTATTGCATCATAATATTTAACTTCTTCGCCAGTCCATTGTAAATCCATGCGTCTTATATCTTTACCTGCTATGTGGGTGTATTTTTCAGGCATTCCCCAATAACATGACAAACATGTTTGCAAATCTTTTATCTCATTCCAATTGCTGCAATGTTCACATGACCATGATTTTGCTCTATTGCAAGAACTGCAAAGCAGCATGAAATCGGATATTTTCCTCTCAAATTCAATATCTCCGCCAACTTGATACGGGATTCGGTGGTCAATTTGTAAATAACGGTCTTCAAATGCAGCATTGCATATCGAACAATGTCCCTTAAATTGCTCGTAGAGTTTCATTTTGAACGCTTTAGAAAAAGCAATCCGACCTGCAACTCTGTTTTTTTGTATTTTATATAAATCTCCAAATTTATATGCCGCTATTGACTTCCCCTCTTTTGATTTTACCTTGAATGTTTCGAGAGGAATACCCGATTCTCTTACATCCCTTGCTGCTCTTGGCGGATGATTATACCCGTAAACGGTTTCCAAATCTTCTGTTGTGATAAATCCATGCTTCATAATATGGTCAATCACAATTTTTGCACGTTTATTCGTGATTGATGTTATCTGTTCAAGAAATTCTTTGGGATATTTCGCTTTAGGCATATTCTTCAAATAATTGTGGCTGTGACTGAGGCTTTGATATGCGGGATGTGGAAATGTTTATTTTTGGAAGCAAACATGAGGATAAGTAAATCGCTTCATAAGTGTATTCTTCTCTGTTAAGAAGGGTTGCCTGTGTTGAACGGCCTGCATTAACTTCTATTTTTGTCAGATTCAACTCGTCAGGTATTGGACGACCGTACGTTTTATTGTCTGTCCGACCGTCAAAACTTAAAATGAACGGTATGTTTTTTTTGTTAAGATTATAAAGAGATATGATAAAATCGTCAAAGTCAATGTTTCCCGCATAATTAAAACCGCCATTTATACCAGTACCCTGATAAGGCGGATCCATATAAATCAAATCATATTCAGTTGCCATGTCTAAAACCTCTGAATAGTCGGAAGAATATAACTCTGCTTTGTTTTTTAACAGGTGCGACACGCGCAGAATATCCTCTCGCATCATTTGAGGATTCCGACCCAGTCTGCGTTTGTCAGGACTTTGATTAAAATCGCCTGTTGCATTATACCGAACAGCGGCTTTAACACATTTCGCCAACAAAAATAAAAGATATTCAGGCTGTTTCGTTTCATTAAATTGAGTACGTATCCGGTAATAATACTCATCTCCGTTTCCTATCTGTTCGCTCCAAATGTCATAATATTTTTTTATAATTTGGGTGGGATGATTGATAATTTCGTCCCACAACGCAATAAGAGGCTGATTAACATCATTAATGATAAACCGATTCGCTTTATAATAAAATGCCGACGCGATGGATATTGCAGCAGAACCGGCAAAAGGTTCTATTAAACGATGAAATTCATTAGGAAAATATCTCAAAATTTGATCTGCCAAATTTCGTTTACTCCCCTGATATGGAATAGGATGCGGTAATTTCATATTAATTCAATTTATACGCTATATGCTGCAAAGGTATGTCTTTTTTTGGTAATAAAAAAATTTTTCAAAAAATTGGGTACCCCGCAAATAACCTCCTTTTTTCTTAAAAACATCATATTTCATAGCCAGGAGCGCCCGGCGATACCGGATGACCTCCATTACTTGACAATGAAACGATGCAGGTTCCGCTCTTTTTTGGAAAATTCCACCCCTACTTTTACTAACTTCCTGCCATCTAATTTGTAGGGTATCAAATAGCCGTTACTGTCAATTTGCCGGATGGCTTCTTCGGCGGTGCCGTTCAGCTTAAATTCAAAGACATAGATCGTGTCTTTTGTTTTTACGACGGCATCGGCTCTGCCTTTTGAACTGCGGACTTCGGCCTCTACATACTGTCCGACCAAAGAAAAGACGATATAAAATATTGCCTGATAGTGCTTTTCATTGTTGTTACTTAATTTGTAGGGAATTCCCGCAAAAAATACTTCCAATCGCTCCATAAAAGCCTCGACATCGCCGGCTTTCAGTTCCCTGTAAAAATTGCCGATATGTAAACTGCCCCCGCCATTGGATACAGCAGTATAATAGGGTACCAGAAATTCAAGAAAACCGTATCGTACCTCGGCGTTGGGAAATCCCAGTTTGTATAGCTTAACTTCGTCATCATACCCGGTGATGGTCAGATAGCCGCTTTGATAAATCATGGGAAGGGGATTGTTCGCTTCTGCCCGATATTCCGCAAAATGGGATGTTTTCACCTCTACTCCCTCCACCAGCAAACGCAGGTCGTAATCGGATTCTTTCAACAGCTCAACTAAATAGGCAGGTGTTCCCGTTTGAAACCAGTAATCGCGAAAGTTGCTGAAATTCAACACACTCAATACCGAGAACGGATTGAATATGCCTTCCGTATAAGGTGCAAAATGATAACCGTCATAATACAATGTCATTTTAGCGACTGTTTCGTCGAAAGTCATCCGCTGTTTGTCGGCAAGAATTTTCAATTCAGGCGTAAAAAACTGCAACAATTCGGTTCCGGTAATGCCACACAACGTAGCATACGTTTCTTCAAGGCTGATATCCGATAAATGATTCAAATCACTGAAAACGCTTATCTGCGCAAATTTGGCAACTCCCGTTATGAAAAGAAACCGTAAATATTGTCCGGAACTTTTAAGAACACCGTAGAAAGCTTTTAATAGGGTGCGGTATCTTATTGTCAACTGTTCATTCGTAATGGCTGACAGCATCGGCTTGTCGTATTCGTCGACCAGGACTACAACCCGTTTGCCGGTTTTCTCGTATGCTCGACGGATAACCCCTGCAAACCGTCGAGGTATCGTTTTCTCTCGTTCATCTTTTCCATATATGTCTTCCCATTTATCCAGATTACCTGACAAAATAGCTCTCAAACTTGCGACCGTATCATAAGTCTCGGCATTCAAATCAAGATACAAAACAGGATATTGCTCCCATTCAGTTTCCAGTTCGGCGATGGCAAGCCCTTCAAACAAATCCTTTCTTCCCTCAAAATAGGCTTGAAAAGTAGAAAGCAGCAAACTTTTCCCGAAACGGCGGGGACGGCTTAAAAAATAGGGCGTATAGGAAGAAGCAAGCCGATATAACATGGCCGTTTTATCTACATACAAATAACCTTTCGTTCTCAATACCTCAAACGATTGGATCCCTGTCGGAAGTGGACGTACCTGTTCCATATATTTCGTTTTTTATTAAAAAAATCCGCGTTTACCCCCGCAAAGTAAAGCATTTTTTTGAGATAAAAAAAATGGATGGATTTTTTTTACCGAGATCGCAAATCACGTGGAAATACGCCCATATTTAAGCGCTGCATCTATCATGGCATGATAATTGGCTGACAGTCGGGCATTGATCTTTTCGAGCGGTGTCCCGGTGGAGGTAATAACTAATCGTTCACTCCCTGCCTCGTTGATAATCTGACGTACACGTGCCTGTATTTCAGCCGGTTCTCCGCTCTGCAGTTCTCTCATCTGGATATTGCCGGTCAGTGTGATGCGGTTGCAAGTGAGGATGCGGGCTTCAGCCAGCGTGATGTTGCCGTCGGGCATCTGTTCAACCGGGTCGGTCTGGTCGACACCCATTTCAGCAAAACGTTTGAGTGCATGCCGGATGTTGCCATGACAGTGAACAGCAACCATCCGGCCATATTTTTTGCACAACTGCATCAGCGGGCCGTCATACTGCGTCACTAACCAGTCGAAATCGCGCTCCGACATCAGCGGAGGTGTTGCATGTTCCGCACCGCCAAACCGGATGACAGGTCCGCATCCTTCCTGCAACAGCACTTCGAGTACGGTTGCAATCCGTTCAGCGGCAGTCTCCATCAGGCGGTTTATCAAGTCAGGGTCGGTGGCTGTCATCATCAGAAATGTCATGGGGTCGAAAAGCCTGCAGACAGCCAGTAGCGGAGATGGAATCGTCACCCAGACAACACCTTTGCCCCCCAGCTTATGCAAGATATCAAAGTAATCCTCACATCCTGCTTTCACGGGATCAAAAGGCATTTCCAGTAATGCGCAGACATCGTCGGCTCGCTTGCAGAAATGTTCCGTTTGCCAGGTATGTCCTGTGCCTGGCTGCACAATGAAAACACTACGCAGCGCCATTCCGTCGGCCTCGACTGTTTCAACGCGCCGTACCCGTCCGTCGGCCAACACTTCGGTTGTCACGCGATTCGCAGCAATAAAGATACGATCCGGCTTCATGCAGGCAGGCCGCCAGACAAAGAAATTATCACATTCCCGCTCCATGCGATTAACGAGCCTGTGGTACTCGGGATCGCGTTCCCGCCAGTCATCATAATCTTCATACCCGTGAAACGGCCCCGGATAAAAATTACCTGTGGCGTTCATCGTGAATGGTATCTGTGTGAAGATCGGAACGCGGTCAACCCGTTCCCCGCGCAATACGCGCAACAACCTTTCGTTCGGGGATGTGGTATTTATATGCATATTATTTCCCCTAACTTGATTATTTTCTTTTGGTGATTGTATCAACCGAATGATGGATAAGACTCGCAACAGTCCCGAACACTACCCCGACAATCAGCGCAACCGGCATGATCCATAAAACCGAAATCCCCATAAATCCGAAAAATGCAATCAATATGGCAATGCCGATACTGGTCAGACCGCCGATACAGGTACCCAAAGACGTGGCGAACGGGACATACAAAGCCATGAAAAACAAAACGAAAAGCGGCGCCACAAACAAATTGACCACTTTGACGACCACATCAAACAGGTTGCCTTCGACGTTGCTGACAAAGATGCTTAACAGCAGTATCCCGACGCCGATAATCATGGATAAAAGGCGTATCTGCCTCAACTGCACTTCAGGCGATTCGTCCGATTTGAAAAATCGCTTGAGGATATCTACGGAGATGACCGAAGCCGTCGAATTTAATCCCGATGACAGGCTCGACATCGCTGCCGCAAGGATGCCTGTGGCCACCAGGCCGGCAAGGCCTACCGGAAGTCCGATCAGGATGAATCGTGGAAACAGCGAATCCGACTGCGTTATCAGCGTGTTGCCATCGGATAAGAAATGCGGATTCTGCGTGAAGAAAGCCAGCATGGCAAGTCCGACAAATCCCAGCAATACTTTGACAATCAAATTGGACCACAACGATATGCCGAACGATTTCCGGGCTGCCCGCACATCTTTGGTAGCCATATAGCGTTGAATGGCCATCTGGTCGGAGCCGGAAGTACAGATATACCATACGAAAAGCATTAAGACGGCATTGCCGACCGTCAACCGTTCTTTCGGGTCGAGGCCCCATCGCAGCTCACTCCAGTTACCCAGCCAGTGGTCGGGTATCAGACTGCCGAACGACCCTATTTTGACGGAAACGATGATGATGGTTAACAATGCGCCTATCCACATGATGCCCGATTGAAGCACGTCTGTCACCACAACCGCTTTCAACCCGCCCAGCGACGAATAGATGAAAGTAATGACAATCAACAGTGCGCTGATGGCTGTGGCGTATCCGGCAGGAATATCCAGCATGGCGTACAGGACGGTATCAACGGTGGCGTACATGATGGTTGCCATCCACAGAAACCGCAGCGACAGGAAGAAAAAGGTGGCCATCATTCGCGTACTCAGCCCCAGTTTCATTTCGAGCAATTCGTATGCGCTTTTCACGTTGTACTTCATGAATTTGGGAATGATCAGCCAGCCCACAGCCCAGTGCGTGATCGGAAACGCCAGCATGCCGGCAAATATAATCGGCCCGAACCGAATCATTTCGCCGGGATAGGCGAGGTAGCTCAAGGAACTGTACATGGTGGCAAACAGTGAAACACCGATGGCCACGGCATTCATGTTGCCGCCGCCCAGTATGAAGTCGCTGGTCGTTTTGTTCCTTCTGGAATAGTAAAACCCAATCAGCAACATCCCCGCCATATACAGGAACATCACGGTAAAATCAGGCCACGCAAACGAATAGGGCTGCCTTCTATCAATGCGGAGTGTTGCATACGACACCGCGCTTTTAATCTCATTTTCAGGCCTTTCGGAAAGGACAGCAAGTAGGGGAAGGTCGTCGGGGATGCCTTTACCGCCCAAGGCGACGCATAACTGAAATACAGCCTGACGGCTCAACGATTGATGTTCATGCAGCCTGAGCCGTATCTCTTCCAATGGCATCGCACGCAACGAATCGGGCACGACGGTCGAAACCGGCATATCTGCAGCCTGCCCGAAATCATTACCCACCCCGTCCGTATAATTCAATTCAAGGAGAAACGCGGCAGCAATTGCCTGTTCCCATTTTTCTCCATGATGTAAAACTTTCCGTAATTCTGAAACCGAATGTTCGCGCAATTCGTCGGAAACAGCCCTTTCGCGCCTGTTGATGCAGGATGACAACAACAGTAAAAAGAAAAAAACGATCGAATATCTCATGAGTAATAATTTTAAACGCCCTTTTTCAACGATTCAAGCAATTCATTCAAATGACAGGCATATACTTCTCGCGGCAGCACACCGTGTCGCCTGCAGACGGAAGCCGCCATGCCGACCGCCTCTCCCATGAGCCCTGTCGTCCGCATGACCCGCACGGTACCCAAGGCCACATGTGTCACGCTGATATTCCGGCCTGCCAAAAACAGGTTTTTGATATTTCTCGAATAGAGACACCGGTATGGAATAAGGTACGGACTGATCTTCTTTTTGCGGGCAATCGTCCTGAACGGGGCCTCCTTAAAGCCTTTCATTTTTATCGGATAATGCAAATCGATCGACCAGGTCGTCAAGATGCACGAATCGTCCCATGATTCCGGTTTTTCAATATCCTGCTGTCGCAGCACGACATCTCCCATGAACCGGCGCGACTCGCGTTTGCCTGCCACGAAGCTGACCCATTCCAGCCGGCTGTTGAGGTATTCTTCTTTTTCTTTCGCCCTGTTTTTCAGGTACGACCAGTTGCCGAAAATAACCCTGAACCCGTAATCACGGATGGCTTCCGCATCTTTTATCTGATCGAGTCCCAGTCCCAGTTCCCAGTTCCAGTCCCCGCGGGTGACTTTCTGGTAAGTCTTGTCGGTAAACTGCACAGCCCAGGGCGTTTCGGGAAATGAAAACGTGCCTTTCCGCTTCACGGAATACCACATGACCGAAGAGCCCATCGTAAAGGCATCTTCTTTTTTGGGGGCAAGCGTTTCTTTTGTTTCCGACCGGGCTTCGCGTCCCTGACGGTAGTCGGCGCCTGCCCGGTATCCGATGGCGCCGTCGCCGGTACAGTCGGCAAACAGCGGCGCATGAAATTCATACCGTTTACCGGTGATGACGTCCTGCCCGACAACTGATCCGATCACGTCCTTCTCTTTCATACCGACATCCGTCGCCTGCATGTTCAGGAAAAGGTCGATGTTGGGCTCATCAGTGACAATTTTCATTTTCAGTTCGTCTTTATACCTGAAAGCCTGACGTGCATTTTGCCGAAAATGAGGGTCTAACTGATCGACCGCATTCCCGAGACCGGGAAAGGGCTCTTCCTTGATTCGTCCGCCGAGCTGTACCCTGACTTCCGAACTGTTGTTTCCGCCCGTCAACGGTCTGTTTTGGATCAGCGCGACTTTCAAGCCTTTTCGCGCGGCAGCAACGGCTGCGCATATCCCTGCAATGCCAGCCCCCGCAACCACTAAATCGTAGCCGGTCAGGCGTTCGGGAACTCCGTCGCCCGCTCCCGACAGCGTTCTGCGGAACTGCGCCATTTCCGGGTCTTTGTTCGGGATTTCGAGGTCGGGGTCGTCGCTGAAAAGCAACGCGTCGCACCGGCCGTCGAAGCCGGTCAGATCATGTAACGAAAGATGAACCTGCACCCCTTTGATGTCTACGCTTCCGCCATATTGCCAGTGCCATTCCGTTCCGTGCGTTCCGAACACGACGTCAACCGGTTCCCGATTGATCAATACGCTGAACTTGCCCGGCGCCATGTCCGTGTCTTTGCAGCCGCTCCATTCGCGCGTCCTGACCCACAGGTGATACGTTCCCGTCTTCGGAAAACGAACGGTCGTAGTGGCATCCTTTACAGGTATACCCATGCCGTGAGCCAGCAAAAAGGGTGATCCCATGACGTCCATGAACTGCTGGTCGACAACCCAACCGCCCAGGTCGGCAAAACTTTCGGCTTCAATTAATAATGTGTTATTACTCATTTTATTATTCGACATGCACATTGTCTATGTATGAAAAGGGAATCTTGGCTATATAAATGGATGTCTTTCCCTCGTGCGACGAATAGTAGGATACCCAAAGCACATTGTCCTTGAGCACTAATCCCGGATAACTGTTATCCCCGTGCGACGGCAATTCGGTGATACACTTGAACTTGCCTTTCGGACTTGTCGCGTAGATAGTGGTATGCCAATCGTCTTCATATTTAAGGTTTCGCGTTCCGACAATGTATTTATTGTCTTTGTAATGAATGATGTTAGGTCCGCCGAGCCTTATGCCCGTATCTACCCATTTCCATTCACGGTAAGGCGGAACGCTGCACCCCAGATAGCCCTGCCGGTCGGCTCCGTCCCTCCTGACAAGGAGCAGCATACTGTCGCTCGGCGTAAAACACACCGTTATTTCATGCGGGAACGCCCGCAATCCGGGATCGCCCGTCAATCCCAAATCAGCAATCAGTTCGTAATTAATCCCGTTCGTTGTCTTGATGAGGAACACCTCCTGCAACGTTTTTACATTATTGACGTAAGATAATCGCGTCACCACGCCGTAACCGATGCCTCGATGCCATACCACACGCCATAACCAGTCGTTATCGGATACGATTTCGGGGTCAATCTTCACGGGAACCGGTTCGGTGACACTTCCATTTTGCGGGTTGAGAAATGAGACATGGGTGAGCCGACCGAGCAGTTCGGACGTGTAGTTTTTGTATCGCGACCCGCCCATCAGAATCATGATGCGACCGTCGGGCGTGACCGACAGCTTGGAATCGCGCAGGTCGTACTCTTTTTTCGAGAGCAGCGCCACCGACTTCCATTGTTCGCCATCGTCCGATTCGAGCACCCTGATGGTACCGTCCGTATCCGACGGCCACGGGACGTGTCCGCCACCCTCGCGGAAGGTGCAATAAAACTTCCCTTTGTGCTCAACAAGGTCGGTAAAGGCATTGTGTGGCGCCTGGTCCCATATTTTTCGAACCTCGAAAGTCGCCTGCCCGTTCATTGCATTTCCTACTATTACAATGAACATGGCGCTTAATAACATTTTTTTTATGAACATAATTTATAATTTTTTGGTAATTTATCTTTCATTTAACGAAATAATCGTTGCCTATTACCTTGCCAAGCAGGTAGAACTTTTGGTCGGGGTACCATAATATTGTCTTGCCGTCGAGAACGGTTGTACTGGTATAAAATGAGTTATTCGATGGACGGCTGATGAACTCTTTCGGCTCATCAAACCAAACCGGTTGTTCAGCATCCTTTTGAAAGCGTCCGGAAAAGAAAAAGAGTGGTCCGCGGTTTTGCCACGGAGTTGTACTTTGCTTGTCGAATGTGTTGTGTGCAAATAGGAAGTACAAACCACTGCCCGCTTCGTTTCCCTTGGCATCGTAAATCGGGCATGGCGACATTGGATGCGCAATCGGTTCACCGCCGTCTTTCATCAGAACCGGTTTCGGTTCACTCCATGTTTCGCCATCGTTCCGGCTTTGTGTCCAACAGGGGGAGCCAATTCCTGTCCGCATGATGCAGAACAGTCGCCCATCCGGCAATTTGACAATCGCCGCCTCCTCACAGTGAACTCCGATACGGAGCGCGTTTTCGTTTGTTTGTACCCAACGGATGATGAGACCGTTGATCGGCGGATTATTGTCAACATTGTCGAAATGGATAAATTCCGTCACCGTTCTGTGTTTTACAATCGAATGATGGACATATCGGGAAACGCCAACAAGATAGTTGCCGTTTTTTCCAAGCCGCAACGGTTTCTGCCAGACAACCCATTCCGGAAGAATATTAGTATCTGGAGCATCCCAGATAGAACGCGGCATCCCAATTTCTTCCGGTTTCGTCCACGTATCGCCGTCGTCATCACTGTAAATTCCCATCATGATCCCAGTGTGTTGTCGGTTGGTCGACACATTGCCGGGAACGAACTGATTATACAGGATATATATTCGTCCCGATTTTGAGACGAGCGGAAAAGCCCAACTTGCAATGGCTCCGCCGTTGGCAAGACCTTCGGCAATCGTTCGGTTTCCCGCGAGAATCTGCGAAGGTTCCCATGTCTTTCCTTTGTCGAAACTTCTGGAAAACACAATATGCTGGTCGAGCGCGCCTTCAACGGTCGCTTGACACCACACTACGAAGAGGTTGCCATTTGGTTTGTCGAACACCTGGAAATGATCGTTATACAGGTCGCCAACTATCCACGGCTCAACCCTGGGAACGAAAACGACATAATCGGGGTGAGAAAAAAGAACATCCTGTGCAAAAGTCGATTTTTTACTCAATCTAACTGTCACAGTTGTATCAATACGATTTTCGTACTGTTTGCGCCAAACCTCAACGTCAGCGCTTTGTTGTCCATGCAGACAGCTTACTGCCGCTGAAAAAATAAACCCTGTAAATAGGCAGGCTTTTTTATAAAATGATCTCATAATAATTTATTGATTTTAAATAACTTTCCAAATAATTTTTTTATTGTTTGTTACTTTTTTCGGTAATTTTTCAGTCCGTCGCCGTATTCCTTCAGAAAACTTATATCTTTGTATGTCTCCACGTATTTTTCGTCGATATAGACGGCAAAGGAGGTGATATGCCGGATTCCAAAACTGGAATATGTATCAAGATCGGAGACAAATACGTCCCGATTCCAGGGCAGTTTCACCGCAGGCTTTTTCCAATTACTGAAAATGGATACGTCTAACCAGTACTCTAATACTTCGGCGGTTTCCACAGGGAAAATCTCCAGATTATCACGGAGGTACTGTCTGTATTGTCCGTGCGTCGGACCGTTTGGCGGGTTTCTGCCGGGGCTGTCTTCGTTGAGCGGTATGTCCCAACTGCGCTCGAAGGGAGCAAACTGAAGGAAGATCCCTTCTGCCGGTTTCACGCGGCGAGGAGCCGACATCGTATTGACATAAGCCAAGTGGGCAAGTAGCGCATCGGGGTCGAATTTTCGCAATTCCTTGATTATCCGGTTTTCGACAATCAAAGCCTGCTCGCTGTCCGAAAACATCGAACACGCCGAACAGTGACACATCGGCATTCCGTCGTCTATCCAATAGTAGTAACGATGATTGGTAGTCGGCAACAGTCCGGCATAGTAAAGCGCCTTTTCCGCTACCCTGTCCAGCGCTTGCTGCGAATGAACGCACAGGTTGTAATCGTTGACCCTCCGACCGGATTCGTTCATGCGGAACATGGTGGAATCGTCGGCAAACAATTCCCTCGGCAACAGTTCGGCCATTGCATGAAGCTGATGCTCCACATGGATGCCGTACCTTTTACAGTCGGAAAGGAACTTCTCACCTTTTTCCGAAAGGATAAAGCCTGCCACCTGCTCCGGCGTGATGTGCGTACCGATGGTGTTGATGCCGTTTTCGTGCGCCAGCTTGGGCCAGTCTACCGTTTCCAAATCCTGAACGGACAAGACAACGCCCCGCATCTGGAAAAACGACTTGTCCTGTTTAGTGCAGCATACAAGCAACAACAGGAGCACCGCAATGAAAAAATAATGTATCTGTCTCATTTTAATGAATATGATTTGGTTTGTTCCATTGGATCGCGCGACAAATATATCTATTTTTTATTCAACATGGATATTTTCCACGTAAGAAACAGGAATTTTTGCTAAATATATGGATGTTTTACCTTCGTGCGACGAATAGTAGGATACCCAAAGCAGATTGTCTTTTATCAATAATCCCGGATAACTGGTATCGCCGTGCGAAGGCAATTCGGTGACGCATTTGAATTTTCCATTCGGACTTGTCGCATAAACAGCGGTATGCGGATCGCCTTCATATTGAAAACTTCGTGTCGCGACAATATATTTGTCTCCTTTGTAATGAATGATGTTAGACCCGCCCAGTCTTTTTCCTGTATCTGACCATGTCCATTCGCGGTAAGGCGGAACGCTGCATCCCAGGTATCCCGTTCCAAGCCTTGGAATAAGGATCAGCATACTGTCGTCGGGCGTAAAACACACCGTTGCTTCGTGTGGAAACGCCCGCAATCCGGGATCGCCCGTTAATCCCAAATCCGCAATCAGCGCGTAATCAACCCCGTTCGTTGTCTTAATGAGAAACACTTCCTGCAGCGTTTTTACATTATTGACGTAAGATAAACGGGTAACCACGCCATAACCATTCCCCTTGTGCCAGGTGACGCGCCATAACCAGTCGTTGCCGGATGCTACTTTCGGATCAATTTTTACCGGCGCCGGTTCGGTTATGGTTCCGGTTCGAGGGTCAAAAAATGATACGTGCGTAAGCCGACCGAGAATTTCAGATGTGAAATTATTGTATCGCGAACCGCCCATCAGAATCATGATTTTACCGTCAGGCATGACCGACAGTTTGGGATCACGCAGATCGTACTCGTCTTTTGAAATCAATGCCAGCGACTGCCATCGTTCGCCATCGTCCGATTCGAGTATTCTTATCGTTCCGTTGATATTCGATGGCCAAGGGACGTGTCCGCCCCCTTCCCTGAAAGTGCAATAAAACTTTCCCTTGTGTGCTATCAGATCGGTAAAAGCGTTATGAGGCGCCTGATCCCATATTTTCCGAACTTCTAAAACTTGTCCGTTCATCGCATTTCCGGAAAAAACAATGAATACGATGCATAACAAAAAACATCTATACATGATTGGGGGGGGGTTAGTACCCAAGCGTTTGCTCCAGCGTAGGATCATTATTCAGGGTAGTGACGTCGATCGGCCACAGCACCATATAAGCCTTGGTGTTGTAATCCAAAACAGGTGTTCCGTTACCGTAATAACTTGCCGCGCCCGAGAAAACCAGCGCTCTTCCGGTGGCATCCTGCATGCGGCGTATATCGAACCAGCGTTTGCCTTCATACACAAATTCCTTGTCCCTTTCAAACAGAATGGCTAACTCGTTGGCCTCAAAATCTCCGTTGACATGCCCGTGTTCATCCGCATTGTAGCTCGCACCGTAAGCACGCGCCCGCACTTGGTTGATGTATGACGAAGGGTCGTTTCCCAGCTTGTTTTCCACCTCGGCCATCATCAGCAATACATCCGCAAAGCGGTATAGGGGAATATCGGTAGCCCATACGCGTGCTCCGTTGGCGTTCAGTATGCCCATATTCTTTTTCAGGATCAGCCCTTTGCCGATTATGTTGTGCTCGGCGTCGTGCGCGTAAAAATCCAAGAAAGTGAAATCCCTGCGCGTATCGTTCGGTTGAAAGCTTTCAAAGAGTTCATAACGGTATTCCTGCGCATTGCCGCCGCTCGCCCTTAAATCAAGCGTGTCGCCCATCAGTATGCCTTCCTTGCTGTAAAACCGGTTCTGCCAGGCGGATTGATATAAATAACGTCCTACATTACCATCCGATGCTTCACCTTCGATAAACCGGAAAGCAAAAATGGTCTCGTTGTTTTCCTTGTTGTTGTAGGCAAAAACGTCTTCAAACTTTGGCTGCAGACTGTATTTCCCGATTAACTGCGAAAGGGCGTCCTTAGCAGTCTGGATATCGGTACCCGCGGGCGTCTGATCGCCGTCGGCCACTTTGCCCGACCACAGGAAAATTTCCGACTTGAGCATTAACGTTGCACTCTTCGACCACATCGCGTTCGACGCGGTTGAGAAGTCGGAACCGAAATACTGGTCAGACTTCAAAATATCCGACTTGATGAAGTCAAGCGTTTGCTTGGGCGTTGAACGTGGCGTGTAAAGGTCGAGGGCCGAGGTGGCTCCGTCGAGAATTACTTTGGCCCTGTCGATGACGGGTACCCCGCCGTAGGTGCGGTAAAGCATGAAGTAATAGTATGCGCGAATACCGTATGCCTGCCCCAGATAACGTCCCCGCTGGGCGTCCGACAAAAAGCTGCATCCGTTCTCTACCCGTTCAATGAAATAATTGACTTTCAGAATGGGGGAATAATAACCGTACCAGTTCGATATGCCGGTACTTTCCTTTGTGAACGTATTGCTTTTTTGCGGGTTCATCTGGTCCTGACTTGTTCCCATGATCGACGGAACGGCAATATAGGTGCCTCCCCTTGATTCTCCCAGCATGTACAGTCCCTGATACATCCCGCGCAAATCGCTGTGAAGACCCAGCATGTTGCCGTTTACCTGATCGGCATTGTTGAAAAAATTACCGCTTGCAAAACTGTCGATGGGAGCTAACTCTAAACTGTTGTTTATGCTGTCGCATGCGAAAAGCAGACAGACTGACAAAACAGTAAAAACAGTGATGATACGTTTCATATTTAAAAAATTTTCAATGTGATTCATAATTAATTTAAAATGATATTGATGCACCGAAAAGAACGGTACGGGGTAATGTCCATCCCGACATGTTGGAGATTTGTCCGCTGACACCCGCATGCTCGTTGGGCGTTGTCGTTTCCGGATTGTACGTCTTCGACCGGGTGATATAGCCCAGATTCTGACCCGTGACCGACAATTGAAGGCCCGATGAGCCGATTTTCTTCAACCATTCCTTCTTCAGGTCGTAGCTCAACTGCAATTCTCTGATACACAGGTAATCGCCTTTGTAAATAAAGATACTGTTGTAGCCCCGGTAGTAATTGCGTTTCACCTGGTCGTCGCGTGAATAGAATCTTGGCAGACTGCCGTTCGTATTGTTGGGCGACCACGTGTTTCTCACTTCTTCGAGGCAGTTCGACGTATCCATTCCATTCATCAACCACCCGCGCCATACGTCATGCTGCACATGTCCCAGCGCATAATCAAACCGTCCATGCAAAGCGATGCCCTTCCATGCTACCGTATTGCGGAACCCGCCAACCATCTTTGGGACTACATTTCCCATGTATACCTTGTCGAACTGGTCGATGATACCGTCTCCGTTTACGTCTTGCCAGTTCACGTCGCCCGCTTCAATAGGCAATCCGGCGGCCTTCTGCGCATCGGTGAGCTGGTTCCAGAGGTTGGGACCGTAAAGGTCCAGCCCGTTCCCGTTGATCGCGCGGGATATGTCGGTACGGTTTCCGGCTATGGCCGCCACTTCTGCTGCCGTCTTGAATACGCCCAACGACTTGAAAGCGTAAAGATCGCCCGGACGCTGTCCTTCCTGATAGCCGCCGACCCAAATCAGTTCGTCGCCATTACCCGAATAAACCTGAACGGCGTTTTGCCTGTTCCGCTCAAGACCGTTATCGGGCAATTTCAGGATTTTATTTTTATAATGGGCAAAGTTCAGATCAAAATCCCATTTCCAGTCAGCATTTTTCAATATCCTGAAATTGACGTCCAATTCAACCCCCTTGTTGGATAACGAACCGTTATTGGTTCGGATGCCGGTAATTCCCGAACTCCCCGGTAGCGGGATGTTTGCAAACTTATCCAACGTTTCGCGGTAGAACCATGTGAAGTTTGTGCTTATCCTGTTCTCCAGAAAACTGACGTCGATGCCGGTTTCGAATGTATTGGAACGTTCCCACCGGAGGCCGTAGTTGGGCAGGTTGCCCAGACTGTAACCGATATTTCCGTTATAGGCAATACGCGAAAAAGATCCCTGCAACTCGTAGGTGCCAACGCCCGACACGTTGCCGTTCAGCCCGTAGCTGGCCCTGAGCTTGCCAAACGAAATCACGTCCGACAGGCTTTCCATAAATGATTCATTCGAGAAAACCCATCCGCCTGAAATACCCGGAAATACGCCCCAACGGTTATTGATCAATTTGGAGTAACCGTCTCTACGCAACGTGACCGAGAGCAGATACTTGTCCAAATAATCATAATTCAATCTGCCAAAGAACGACCATATCCGTTCCTGCCAATGTGAAGAAGATATAGTGCGCTGATTTTCGGCTGTTTGCGTTAAGCCGAGGGCGGGGAAATCGTCGGTCGGAGCGCCATTCCCCTGTGCGGAAAAGTATTTATAGTAATTATCGTAATATTCGGAGCCTGCCAGCAAGTTGAGATGATGTTCGGCAAGCGAAAGGTCGTAGGTGGCAACCGCGTTATACATCTGGCGAAACCAGTCGCCATAGTTGGCCCAAGTGCTGCGCGTCCTGCTCCAGGTGTTTGGGGCAGTCATATAGTCTTTGTTCATGCCTTCGTTGATGTCTTTCCATAACGACCAGTTTGCATTCAGTTTCAGGGACAGGTTTTCCAATATATCAAACTTGAACGCTTGTCCCAGGTTAAACTGTTCGGTATTGTTGTCGCGCCACAAGGCGTCGAGGTCTTTTTTGGGATTGGAATCGCCCCTGGTCAGTCCTAGCAACAGTTCGCCATCCGCATTGGTTCCCCTGAACGTGGGGGCCACGCCCAGCAGACGGCCAAAGACACTCGTCTCGGAGGCAAAGGTGAAATCCTGGTTGTATTTAGCTTTTGAAAAATTAAGGTTTGAATAGGAGGTCAGCCAGCTCCTGATTTTATAGTCGCCATTAAAGACAAATGTCATGTTCTGCCAGAAAAGGGCATGGGGCAGCGATTCGGTATGATTGTACCCCAGTCCGGCATAATAATGTCCCCTGAAATTACCTCCCGACAAGGCTAAGTTGTAGTCCTGCGTTACGGCAGGGTGCCTGTAAGACGCTTTCACCCAATCGAACTCCTTATAGATGAGTTCGTCTCCAAAGACAGGGTCGATCATGCTTTTCCAGCCTTCGTTCAACAGGAAGCGGGTATCGTCTTTCAGTATCATCGTACTGTAAACGGCTCGTCCGTCCTTATTGCCGTCCAAAGGCGTTCCCGGATTGGCGGGGTCCCAGTACAGGTTACCTGTACCGAAAGTCCCCGTTGCCGTGAGTTGCGCGATCGTCAGGGGGCCTCTCCAGTTACCGGTCTCGTCTTGCCACACCTGCGCGCTGTTCTGTCGCGAGATTCTCGAATAATACAGGAAATCTTCTGCATTTCCAAATTTATATCGCTGATTGAGATAGTCCATCCCGATTTTTGTGCTGAACGTCACTTCCGATCGTCCCGTCTTCCCCGATTTGGTCGTGACTAGGACAACACCGTTATTGGCGCGTGCACCATAAATGGCGGTGGCACCGGCATCCTTCAGTACGTCCATCGACTCGATATCCGCAGGATTGATGCCGCGCAGATTTTCCTTGACTACCCCGTCTACCACAAACAGCGGCGCGCCTGTCCCGTCCAAGTTCGTGCCTCCACGAAGTATGAGCTGGGGTTCAGCCACCGGGTTTCCGCTGTTCTGGATAACTCTAAGACCCGAAACAACGCCCGACAATGCCTTGACGGCATTGGTATGGACGCCTACTTCAAGCGTTTCAGCTTTGACGGTTGCGATGGAATTGGTCAGTTTCGATCGTTTTTGCTTTCCACCGTAACCGGTGACTACCACCTCTTCGAGCTGGCGGGTATCGTCGACTAAGGTGACTTCGATAATCCGACGGCTGCCTACGGTTATCTCCTGCGAAGTGAATCCGATAAACGAAAAGACGAGTGTGGCATTTTCATTCGGTACCGACAGTGAAAAAGCGCCGTTGACGTCGGTTGCCGTTCCTTGCGAAGTACCCTTCAGCATTACACTTACGCCGGGCAGCGTAACGCCCTCGGCGTCGAGTACCACACCATTGATCTGGATACCCTGCTGACTTTGTACCGGTAACGTTTCTTTTGACGATTCGTCAGGTATTGCCGATGCTGACAGTTCTACCGCAAAAAACATCACAATACCAAGCAAATAAATACATTTACGCATAAATTCATGATTTTAGTTAATACTAATTTTTTAAACTCTTTTTAAAAGTGCAAAAATATGTACAATAATTTTTGCACGCAACAGTTTTTTCATAAAAATCGTCGGTAACGATTGCGGGAACGTTCCCAGTCCCTCTTTCTCCGTCGTTGCGAGGTGGTTATTGAGCGTAGTCGAAATAAACGAAGCAATCCAGAAAAAAGCGCTCAATATTTTTTAGCCACAAAGATTTTTATTTTCCAAAAAAAATAATTTACTTTGCATTGTCAAAAAAACAATCATAATTTCAGGACATGCACATAGCCAATCCCATTTACGACGTAGTCTTCAAGTACATGCTCGAAGACAACAAGGTAGCAAAGCTCTTTCTGTCCGCCATTATTGGCGAGACGATTGAGGAGCTGGCGTTTAGCGCACAGGAACATACGGTGGAAATCAAGCCCTCACCAGAGAAAAATGTGCCGCTGACGGTTTGCCGGCTCGACTTTTCCGCGAAGATAAAGACCGAAAACGGTTTCAAAACCGTGATTATTGAACTTCAGAAAGCGAAATACTTAGCCGACCTGATGCGGTTCAGACGGTATCTGGGGATTCATTACCAAAGCGAAGATAACACTTACGGCGACAAACAGGATAGGGCGCGGCAAATCTTCTGCATC
>Ga0082212_10004387_pt1 | contig 19568 bp, 18 predicted proteins | sample TergutNt197P3_FD_71548 | JGI IMG/M metagenome (GOLD analysis project Ga0082212, IMG submission 71548) | Neocapritermes taracua P3 segment gut microbial communities from Petit-Saut dam, French Guiana - Nt197 P3 | ecosystem: Host-associated > Arthropoda: Insects > Digestive system > Gut ... | reverse complement strand
ATTAGGTTCAGTGGCCGTAAAACAAGGTTCGACAAATCAGCAAGCCGGAAAACGTTTAGACAATAGAACCATAGCTAAGTTAGAAAAAGCTGTAAATAAAGTAAGCGGTAACTTAATAAAGAAATTACCTAAAGATTCAACGATTGCGGTAATAAATGTATCATCGGATAACAGGGATGTCTCCTTATTTGTAACTAATGAAGTGGAGTTCAGATTGGTAGATGCCGGTAAATTTAAAATGGTAGATAGGAAAAAGCTTGATGCAATTCTTTCCGAACAAGAGTTGCAAATGTCCGGTTTAGTTAGCGACTCTTCAGCCGTATCAATAGGAGAAATGACAGGGGCAAGTATTGTTATTACAGGTGAAATCACTAAAACAGGCTCGAAACAAAGACTAAACATAAAGGCTTTAGACGTAAAAACAGCTCAAATTGTAACAATGGCAAGAGAATCATTTTGAAATAAAGTTCAAACGCCGGAACTAATAGTTGCGGCACCGGCCGTTGCTTGCGCAATTTTACAATGGAAAGTCGCCGTATGACGGCTTATTAATAAAAAAGGAGTTATCAAATGATTAAAAAAATTCTTTTCGTAGCAGCGGCAGTTTTAATTTCAACGTCTTCACTTTTTGCATACACAGAAGGCGATATTGTATTGTATCCCGAAGTAGGAATAGGAGTAGCGGGAGGGCAGGTTACAGTTTGGTCAGGCAGTGATGTGTCGTATGTTATGAATACATTATATTCTCTTTCGCCACCATTGTCGTCCAAAGATGCCGAATTGACTCCCGGTTTTTATTGGAGCGTAGGTTGCAACGGCAGTTATTTTTTCAATGACTCGCTGGCATTAATAGGCGGTCTGTTCATTGATCGTAATTTATTTGAAGTAGTTTGGGAAACAAATCACGGTGATTTAAAATATAAGATAGAGTTATATCGCCTTACTATCCCTGTTGGAGTTCGCTTTCATTACGGTTTATTAATGGTCGGCGGCGGGCTGTATCTGGGAGCGCCTCTGTCATATAAAGATAAAGAAGAAGACGGCGAAAGTGTTGACGGTAAGGCAAACTTGGGTTTATTCATAGACGCCGGAGTTAATATTGAAACAACCGATACAAATAATCTATTGGTATTTGTAAAATTCAAATATGACCTTACACCTTCTTATGAAGAAAAAGATGAACCATTAAGTAAGATACGAAATATATCTTTCAGCTTAGGCGTATCCTATGGGTTTCAGATAAATTAAAATTAACACAACCAGACCGGTGTCGTCGGGCGGTCGGAAGGCCGCCTTTGCGACACGGGCATCTCAGAGCAAATTTAATCAATTTGGGCAGTTCTGTGGCATAAAGGTATCCGCCTTGCGGCGGATGATTTAGTTACTCTTTGATTATTATTTGACTTATTTTTGCAAATAAAACAGGTTATCATAGAGGTTGTTATGAAAGCAAAACAGACAGCAAAAAAACATTCCGAGAATGACTCAAAAAGTTGAAGTAAAGGATACCGAAGAGACAAAATATTTTATTTTGTCAAGCGAGGATGCCCTCGCAATGCTGCACATTTTACATGCTATTTTTCATTTTGCAATGGGAAATAATTTCCGGAATAAGGGTTGTTTTTATGCAATTCCTCGTAATTGGGAAATTTGTTTTTTATGAACTCCTGATCCAAACGATTAAAATTAATACGGACGGCGCTCGTCGTTTCTTTCCAAATTATTTTAGATATCTTGGAAATAGTTTCCGGAGAATATCCTGCGATTGACGGATCGCCGACATTTGCCGCGCGCGCGATTATTTCTTCAAGCCATATAACCCGTCCGTCAGGATTATTGTAATTAAAACGCCTCATATTATGCAATGAATATGAAGCATATACCCAATTATTCAGGAACTTGTTAATCAGTTTGTCGCGCTGTTCGACATCTTTGTACGCGGAGGAATGGCAGTGCATGTGGGATTTGACATGAGCGTCCATTTCAAGGAAGTTAGCAGCAATGACATATTCCGACGGTTTCAGGTTTTTGATATCTGCAAAAATACCGGCTGCATCCTGCAATTTATGTATCATCTCGTGCGCGATGGTTTTTGACATGCTCAAATCCACATCGTCTTTAATCAAACCTTTTGCGATGTAATCTCCCAATAGTTCAGCAAACTTTGGGTTTACCTTTATAATCCTGTTTTCCAATTCGGAATACGAGGCGAGGCTGCCTTTGGAGTCGAATTTTAAAGTCATTCCGTATTTTTTAAGAGCCTCTGCTATGAACGGCGCATAAACGCGCATCTTGAACAATATATTCTCAAGACGCGCCTTGGGCTTTTCCTCGCCTTTTTTTGATAATATGACAATTTTCCAGTTGGCTTGTTCTTCTGCGGAGAGTTCTTTATGGGTCGGCTTTTTATATTCTTTATCGTCGGTTTTTTGCAGCGGGAAAGCGGCGCAGGCGTTAAAGCCGATAAGCGCGCTGAACACCATCCCGGAAACAACCGATTTGCCCGCGAGCTTGGTTTGTTTGATTAAGTTTTGTGCGTTTTCAGGTTTATTCTTTTTCATCATTTGGGAATTATATCATATTTTTATTGTACTTTGCCCGATATTTGAGACGCGGGAATGGTCCTCTTTTTTGCGGAGGGGCGGCTCGCCCCCTTACCTGCTCCCTGCCCTGCGCAATTTTTCAAGATGTATTACGAGTATGGATATGTGCGATGGGTCAACGCCCGATATTCTCGCGGCCTGCCCAACTGTGCGCGGCATTACGGCTTTGAGTTTGTCTTTGGCTTCGTTCTTCAGGCCGCCTATGGCGTCGTAGTCTATGTTTTCAGGTATCGGAGTATTTTCGGCTTTTTCCATTTTTCTCGCGTGTTCCTCGCTGCGTTTTATGTAGCCTTCGTATTTTATTTCCATTTCTATCGCGGCTTCATCTTCCGCGCGTATCGGTAAATCCAAAAACGGGATTAAGTGGGCGAGTTTTATGCCCGGCCTTTTAAGCAGTTTTGCCGCGGGGGAGGTTATCTCTTCTATTTCTTCGCCGCTTTGACGGGTAAGCGCCGCCGCTTTTTCGGCGTCGAGCGATATGTTGACGGATGTCATTTTATTTACCGTTGCCGCTATGCGCTCATAACGCGCGGTCATGGCCTCAAAGGTTTCTCTGTCTACAAGGCCGCAGTCGAGGCCGTAAGGCATGAGCCTTTTATCGGCATTGTCCTGCCTTAGTAGCAGCCGGTGTTCGGCTCTTGAAGTAAACATTCTGTATGGTTCGCTTGTTCCTTTTGTCGTGAGGTCGTCTATCAATACGCCTATATAGGCCTCGGAACGTTTGAGCACAACAGGTTCCTTGCCTTGCAGCGAACGCGCCGCGTTAATTCCGGCCATAAGGCCTTGCGCCGCGGCTTCCTCGTAGCCTGATGTGCCGTTTATCTGGCCTGCGTGGTAAAGTCCTTTCACACGCTTGGTTTCGAGACTTGGGAAAAGTTCAGTAGGCGGCACAAAATCGTATTCTACCGCGTATGCCGGACGCATTACCTTCGCGTTTTCAAGTCCCGGAATGCTGTATATCATCTCGAACTGAACATCTTCGGGAAGCGAACTTGAAAAGCCGTTGATATATACTTCTTTGGTAGAAAGCCCTTCGGGTTCAAGGAAAAGCTGGTGGCGCGGCTTGTCTGCGAAACGCACTATTTTGTCTTCTATGGACGGGCAGTAACGGGCGCCGGTTCCTTTTATGACGCCCGAATACATGGGAGACAAATGAATATTGGCCCGGATGATTTCAGCCGTTTTTTCCGATGTATGAGCAATCCAGCAGGGAACTTGTTTGCGCAGGGCCGGCGTCGGCGCAAACGAGAAAGGCATCGGGACATCGTCAGGATACTGTATTTCGCATTTGCTCAGGTCGATTGAGTCGAGGTTGATTCTCGGCGGGGTGCCGGTCTTGAGGCGCTCCAAAGGAAACCCCAAAGCCTGTAGAGAATCAGGCAAGTTTTCCGAAGAGAAATCCGCGAGCCGACCGGCCTTTTCCTGATAGCCTCCGATGTGGATGAGGCCGCGCATAAAGGTTCCCGGGCACAGGATTACTTTTGAGGCAAAGTGTTCCTGATTGCGCATGGTTTGGACTCCCAGAATCTGCCCGTTTCGGACTATGAGTGAGCGGACTATATCTTGTACCAAGTCGATGTTTTTTTCATTTTCAATGACGGCTTTCATTGTTAATTGGTAGGCTTTTTTATCGGCCTGCGCTCTGGGCGCCCACACAGCCGGGCCCCGGCTTCGGTTGAGCATCTTGAAGTGTATTCCGGTTTCATCAATCGCGCGCGCCATCTGTCCGCCGAGGGCGTCGATTTCGCGCACAAGGTGGCCTTTGGCAAGGCCGCCTATTGCCGGATTGCAGCTCATCTGCGCGATAGTATCGAGATTGCCGGTAAGCAGGAGGGTTTTGAAACCGATTCTTGCGGCGGCAAGGGAAGCCTCAATGCCGGCATGACCGGCCCCTGCTACTATTATGTCATATTCTCTTTTCATTTACGATATTTTCAAAAGAGCGGACGAAATGTCAAGAGATGAAAAAGTATTATTTATTTTTGAGCTATGAATTTTTGAGAAAAGGTCTTAATCAGGTTTTTAAAATATGTTTTCCCGTTTACGCGCGCGTAGAGGAGGCCCTCTCTGGGGTTTTTAATCAGTTTTTTTGAAAACAATCTCCCTTTCCGTAAAATTTCAATATTTAAGAAGAAGGAGATTCGATACGCTCTCGACCATCTTGAAAAATACATATTCGGATGCGTGCCAACGCCTGTTCGCTTGGCCGTTGACTTGTCTTGTGAAAACAGGTTAATCAGAAACTTTCGATATTTTTCCAGATGTGCCTGATGTTTTAATATTTGAGATTGTGTTCTCCGCGGCGCCGAAATCATCTTGCAGCAAAGATCGTCATTTTCGTCAATTTGCCTGACCGTATCAATAACTTCGTCAAGGTTTCTGTAGTTATGGCAGTTAACAAAAGAGTCAGGATTAAAATATTCGGCAATATTCGGACAACCCCAATAAATAGGAATCGTAGTTGCCTGATATGATGTAATTATCTTTTCGGAAAAATAACCTTTGTAACACGCATTTTCGGCAGCGACGGAGAATTTATAATCCTGCTTGAGTTCCATGCTGAGTTTTTTCCAGTCAGTTTCGTTTTTTGTAACTACATTGCGCTTGTTGTTTAAATGAGCGCCAAGTGAATCGACTGTCCGGTATTTACAAAGTTGATAAAAAAGCTCATCCCGCGCAGGGTGTGCGTTGCTATTGGAATAGATAAAATTACAAAAATGTTTTTTAGATTTTAAAACTGCTTGTGCGTCCATTTCTTTTGGAGTATCAAAATCTTCGGGAGTACTTGATTCAAAAATACCGGACAAAGAAAACGGGTAAAGACGGCGAATAATCCGGTCATCATAATTCAGGTTGTCGTCAAAAGTAAGGGCATAGTCAAATATATTCATATCCGAAGCGATACATTCGTCTGCCGCAAATATCAATACTGCAGAATTTGTTTTCAGATTAAGAAATTGTTTGAAAAGGGACTTATTATAATAAATAAGTTCGGTTGCTATTACATAATCAGGGTTAGTTTGAGTATGAACAAAATGAAACTCATCTTCAAGTGCGTCTAAACTTAGAGATGCAGCGTATCTCTGAGGATTAGGGTGCAGAATACATAAATGTATTGGTTTTCTCATATCTTTTTTTTCCATAGAAATTTAAACGACCTTATAGACGCCGATAAAAAATCTTTCGGATGCAAAATTGTGCCATATATAAGTCATTCCCGAATATCAGGATTGTAGCAAAAATATTGTAAACCTTCAATGGATAGTTGAAGGTGAAAATAAAAATACGTCAAGAAAAAACTATAACCGCAGAAAGAGAATTCAGGGGCAGATTCAATAAATTGATATTATAGATATAGTTGACGCGTATCACAAATTCTTTATAAATGGCAAAAAGATGGATTATTCGGTACGAAATTGTTCAGCAATTTTTAGCAGTATATGATTTAGTTTGTTTTTATAAGGAAAATATTCAAATGAAAAAAGCATTAATAACAGGAGTAACAGGTCAGGACGGTTCATACCTGTCCGAATTTTTACTTTTAAAAGGTTATGAGGTTCATGGGATTAAAAGACGCGCATCCTCTTTTAACACAGAGAGGATTGATCATATATATCAGGAACCGCATTTAGACAGCAGGAACTTTATTTTGCATTATGGAGATTTGACGGATTCAGGTAATCTAACCAGAATTATACAACAAGTGGAGCCTGATGAGATTTATAATCTCGGGGCGCAGTCTCATGTGCAGGTATCTTTTGAGGTGCCGGAATATACCGCAAACTCAGACGCGTTGGGAACATTAAGACTCCTTGAGACGATCAGACTCCTCGGTATAGAAAAAAAGACAAAGTTTTATCAAGCGTCAAGTTCCGAGTTATACGGCAAGGTGCAAGAGATTCCTCAAAAAGAGACAACGCCCTTTTACCCAAGAAGTCCGTATGGCGTTGCAAAACTTTACGCGTTCTGGATAGTAAAAAATTATAGAGAATCATACGATATGTACGCCTGCAACGGTATATTATTTAATCATGAGAGCCCCCGCAGAGGCGAAACATTTGTAACAAGAAAGATAACAAGGGCTGCTGCAAGAATAAAACTTGGTTTACAAGATAAACTTTTTCTGGGAAACCTTAACGCAAAAAGGGATTGGGGATTTGCGGGCGACTATGTTGAGGCGATGTGGCTCATGCTTCAACAGAAAGAGGCTGATGACTATGTAATTGCTACGGGAAAAACTATAGCCGTAAGAGATTTCGTTGCCATGTCATTTAAAGAGCTGGGAATAGATATTGAGTGGGAAGGGGAAGGAATAGACGAGAAAGGGATAGACAGGTCAACCGGTAATATTGTCGTCCAGGTCAATCCGGTTTATTTCAGGCCGGCAGAGGTTGATATTCTTATCGGAGATTATTCCAAGGCAAAGGCTGATTTAGGGTGGAGCCCGAAAGTAGAATTACCGGAGCTTGTAAAGATGATGGTTGTGGAAGATTTTAAAATTGCGAGGCAGGAGCTATATTTAAAAAAAGGCGGATTTGAGGTAAGCGAGCATCATGAATAGAGATTCAAAAATATATATCGCGGGTCATGACGGATTAGTAGGATCCTCCGTATATAGAGAATTGCTTAACCAAGGGTATAATAATATAGTAACACGAAAATTTGCGGAGTTGGATCTGCGAAATCAAAATGAAACGGAAAGTTTTTTTGAAACGGAAAAGCCCGATTATGTTTTTCTATGCGCCGCTAAAGTGGGAGGCATAATAGCTAATTCAAGCTACAAAGCTGAGTTTATTTACGACAATATAATGATAGCCGCAAACGTCATCAATTCCTCGTGGAAGTACGGCGTTAAAAAACTTTTGAATCTGGGCTCTTCATGTATATACCCAAAACTTGCCTCACAGCCTCTAAAAGAAGAATATCTGCTGTCGGGCTATTTGGAGCCGACAAATGACGCGTACGCGTTGGCAAAAATAGCCGCGATAAAACTATGCAATTCATATAATGAACAGTATAATACAAATTTCATATCAGCAATGCCGACCAATCTTTATGGGTTAGACGACAACTATAATCTTGAGACATCGCATGTGCTTCCCGCTATGATAAGAAAATTCTATTTGGGGAGATGTCTGGAGCAAGACGACTGGGACGGCATAAAAAAAGATTTGGATAAAAACCCCATATCAGGAATAGATAAATCTTCAAGTAAGGACGAGATTTACAGCGTACTTAAAAAATTCGGAATACTGAAGGATAGAGGAACCGTTACTATAACTCTATGGGGCGACGGTACACCTCTGCGCGAATTTCTCTATTCGGATGATTTGGCTAAAGCCGTTGTGTTTTTAATGAATAAGGTTAATAACGAGGATATGCCGGACGGCTTTCTTAATGTCGGCACAGGCAAAGATATATCCATATATGATCTGGCGCTGCTTATTAAGGAGATTTCGGGCTTTTCGGGAAATATTGAATGGGATAAGAGCAAACCCAACGGAACACCCAGAAAATTATTGGATGTAAACAGAATATCCGAATTAGGCTGGAGACCTGAAATAGAACTGAAAGCCGGGGTAAAGATGGTTTATTCCAAGTATAAAGAGTATAAATAAATTGACACGGTTTATGCGTTTCAATGGATGAATTTTTATCTATAAAATATAAATAATTAATCAGGATATTATGGAAAACAGCATTGAGCAAAAACGGACGACTATAATTAGGCCCAGAACGAGTTTATTATCTTTAAATCTGAAAGATATATGGAGATATAGAGATTTAATAAAAATGTTTATAATCAGGGATTTTACTACTTTTTATAAACAGACAATACTTGGCCCGGTATGGCTTATAATAACCCCGCTTTTTACAGTAGGTATGTTCTCATTTATATTCGGTTCGGTCGCGAAAATACCGACTGATGAAATCCCGCCGATGTTATTTTATACGATAGGAGTTATTAATTGGACATATTTTTCAGACTGTCTTGGGGCAACATCTGATACATTTGTTGCAAATGCGGGTACTTTCGGTAAAGTATATTTCCCCCGTCTTGCTGTTCCGGTATCTATTGTTATATTCAAGATGATTAAATATGGTATACAATATTTATTATTTATTGTTATATATTTTATATTTATATACAAAGGGTATAGGCCTGAATATAATTGGATAGTTCTCTTTACGCCGCTTCTCTTACTCTATATGTCATTAATGAGTTTAGGCTTTGGAATGTGGATTTCATCTGTTACTACACAGTATAAAGATATCAGATTTGCGCTCCCTTTTTTTATTCAAATTTGGATGTACGCGACTCCTGTAATATACCCTTTATCCATGATTCCTGAAAAATATAAAATATTTATACTCCTTAACCCGATGGTGCCGGTAATTGAAATATTCAGAAAGGGGTATCTGGGCGTCGGTACTATAAGCGTAAATCATATATTAATAAGCGCATGTATTACTTTTTTTGTATTGCTGTCAGGGATTATAGTTTTTAATAGAATGGAGAGAACATTTATGGATACAGTTTGAGGGATATGGCGTTAATACCTAAAAAAGAGAGTTCAACCATAGAATTTAAAGCGTCTTTCAACGAAGATGTTATTGAAACCCTTGTGGCTTTTGCAAATACCAAAGGAGGGACGGTTTATGTTGGCGTCTCAGACAAGGGGAAAGCACACGGAACGTTTTGATTATCCCTTAGATGCTATTCGTGAAGTTGTAATAAATATGGTTGTTCACCGCGATTATAGAGACAGTTCGGCAAGCATAATTAAAATTTTTGACAATAAAATTGAATTCTACAATCCAGGCAAACTGTATGGCGGGATAACCGTTCAAGATTTGTTCTCCGGAAATTATACTTCAAAATCACGTAACAAATTGATAGCCAGAGCATTCAAGGAAATTGGCATGATTGAGCGTTATGGATCCGGAATTATCCGTATTCGTAAAATTTGCAAAGAATATGGTGTAAAAGAACCTGATTTTAATGAAATATTTAACGGTTTTCAAGTTACTCTGTATAATCAAAGAATTGTTAATACCGATGGGGTCCCCGAAAATTTAAAAAAGATTTTAATTGAGATTCAAAAAAATAATAAAGTTTCAATGTCTGATTTATCTGAAACAATAGGTATTTCAAAACGTAAAATATTAGACAATATCAACAAGTTAAAAGAATTTGGATTATTGGAAAGAGTAGGCAATAATAAAACCGGTTATTGGCGGGTGATCAATAAGTAACAGCGTAATATAGGAAAGCACAGCGGAAATAATTAACGAAAATATAGAAAGTTAATACAATGAAGAAAGAATATGTAATAAAACATAAAAATGTACCTGTATTAACATTTTATATGGATGATGAAACATATAAGTTTCAGGAATTAGGAGATATACTTTCTTATGAGCGCTTGCCTTATGGTATTGAAGATAAGAAAAGCAGGGACCAAAATGTTATAGAGTTAAACGCATGGATACAAGGAAGAGGTTTGCCTGACTCAAGAAAAGATAAGAAAAAGATAAAAGAACAGTTTAAAGTTGATGAATTAAAAACATTGACTATACAGGCTCGCGGTCTTAATTTAACGGATCACTATTGGCTGCATAAGACCGATGAAAATTTAAAATGGGAAAATATTAATCATTTTGACAATGAATTTGATGAAATCAGACCGGGAAAAAACATTATCCCGGGAATTGATGAAAGTGTTAAACGGAATTCACCTAATTTGTGTGTTGACGGAAGCATTGAAAAACGGTGGATAATAAGAGACGGTGAACGGTATTTAATAAAAGGAAGCAGATATAGAAGGATGCAGGAACCTTTTAATGAAAGAATTGCTTCAATGATATTGGGTCTATTTAAAATAAATCATGTTAGTTATGATCTAAAATATACTAATGAAAATATACCATATAGTGAATGCAAGTGTATGGTCAATCGTGATATTGAATATATGAATGCCTGGTGGGTAATGAATTATGAAAGCAATGAAAGAAAAGATTTGTATACGCATTTTTTGGATATTTGCAGAAAAAATAATATAGCTGACGCAAAAGAAAGAATTGATGAAATGCTTGCGTTCGATTTTTTAATTGGAAATGAAGACAGGCACAGAGGAAATTTTGGCATCTTGCGTAACAGCGAAACATTAGAATGGTTAGGAATTGCCCCTATATTTGATAACGGCAATTCATTGTTTTTTGATCAGGAAGATGAGGATTTAATATATTGCGGAATTGACAGCCTTGGAAAAGCGTTTGGAGATAATAATAGATTGAATTTGCAATTAATAGATTATCCTAAGTGGTACGACAAAATTAATGGGAGTAAAATCGCAGATATTGCTGCGCATATATTGAGTTATAATGAAAGATTATCATCAGGTAGAATTAACAAGATTATAGATATAACTAAAGAACGGGTAAATATATTTGAAAAGAGTATTTTTAATAGATGAATATGGTATGAAGCGGAATATGCAGATTCGGAATAAGTTGAGAGAATTGTTTCTAGATTAATGACATGAGAAAAGAAAAAGACATTCAAACGAGCGATAAATTCTTAGCTGATATTATTGGTATAATTTCGCAAGCAAGAACCAATGCTATCCGTAGCGTTGATTTTGAGCGAGTAATTATGTATTGGAAGCTTGGCGAAAGAATTTTTGTGGAGGAACAGCAGGGTAAAAAACGGGCTGAATATGGGACTTATCTTATTAAAAACCTGGCATCGAAATTGGAACCACAGTTTGGAAGCGGATTTTCTTACAGACAATTAGCTTTTTGCAGACAGTTTTACAAAACCTATCCAATTGTGACCGCAGTGCGTTCACAATTAAATTGGATGCAATATCGTTTACTCATTCAAATAAAAGACCCCGACAAACGAGAATACTATGAACTTGAAACCTTGCATAATGCATGGAATGGCAGGGAACTGGAAAGGCAAATAAACTCTAACTTGTATGAACGGTTATTATTAAGCAGTGATAAAAAATCAGTTCTTGCAATTGCTCGCAAAGAAAGAATTCCTGAGAACCCAAATGAAATAATAAAAGACCCTGTAGTTCTGGAATTTCTAGGATTAAAAAAAGAAAGTACATATTACGAAAGAGATTTAGAAAGAGCCATAATCAGCAATTTACAGGAATTTTTGCTTGAATTAGGCAACGGATTTTCTTTTGTTTCTAGGCAAAAAAGAATTTTGCTGGAAGACGATGAATTTTTTATAGACTTGGTATTTTACAATCGCTTGTTAAGATCCTTTGTGATTATTGACATAAAAACTCAAAAAATAACTCATCAAGATTTAGGACAACTGCAAATGTACGTGAATTATTACGACAGAGAGGTAAAGTTACAAGAAGAGAATTATACCATCGGTATTTTATTATGCGCAAATAAAAACGATGCGGTAGTCAAATATTCGCTTCCTAAAGGCAATAAAACCATAATGGCAAGCCAGTATAAATTATATTTGCCAAGCAAACAGGAATTGTTAAAGGAGCTTAAAAAAGAATTAAGGAAGATAAAGAAAGAGTAAAAGGAAACAGAGAAAATTTCAGATCGAATTACATTCAACCTGCATTAAAATTGAATTTGATTGAAATGACTATTCCCAATAAACCGAACAGCCGCTTGCAAAAATACAGACTGACGAAAAAGCGAAAAGAACTGAAAAAGATTTGAATAAAAAGCCATATCATGAATATTTGGTTAAGGATTAAGAAACAGGAAAAACCTAATGGCACAAATCGTTATTAAAGTTGAGAATTTACATAAAGAGTATAAGTTAGGCGTAATTAATCACGGGTACTTGATGCGCGATCTGCAGTCGTGGTGGGCGCGTGTCAGAGGTAAAGAGGACCCAAATTCTTTAATATCTATGTATCATAATGTGGATGTTGAAAAAAAGAGTTTTTTGGCTCTTAAAGATATCAATTTTGAAGTAAAGCAGGGAGACCGGCTCGGTATAATAGGCAAAAACGGGGCAGGGAAATCTACTCTGCTTAAAATACTTTCACGCATTACATCCCCTACAAAGGGAGAGGTAAAAATAAAAGGAAGAGTCAGCTCTCTTTTGGAGGTGGGTACAGGCTTTCACCCTGAACTTACAGGGAGAGAAAATATATATCTAAACGGCTCTATACTTGGGATGAAAAGAAAAGAGATAGATAAAAAGTTGGATGAGATAATAGATTTTGCAGGCATAGAAAAACATATAGATACTCCGGTTAAAAGGTATTCAAGCGGTATGTATGTCCGGCTCGGTTTTGCAGTTGCGGCGCATCTTGACCCTGAAATACTTATAGTAGATGAAGTTTTGGCTGTGGGGGACGCGGAGTTTCAGAAAAAAGCGATTGGAAAGATGGAGGATGTGAGCACCAATGAGGGGAGGACTATATTGTTTGTGAGCCATAATATGGCGAGTGTAAGGCGGTTGTGTAATAAGGGCATTTTAATAAAAGAGGGTTCTATTATACAAACAGGAGATATGGAAGAAGTTACAGACTTTTATTTGAGCGAGTTTGTGACAGATAATCAGGTAAGGAGCATTTCATTTGAACCGGACAAATCTCTGCCTATGAGCATCACCGGGATTGAAATTTATGCAAAAGGAAAAAATAAAGATGCGATTTTTGATATTACAGATACATTGTGCGTGAGAATTCGATATAGTGTTTATGAAGATAATCTTGCCGGAATAAATATAGGGTTTACTTTATCTACCAATGATGGGGTTATTGTTTTTTACAGTTGGGATGTTGATAATAATCAACAACTTTTGAAAGGTAGATTGAAAGGTGATTATGAAACAGAATTTGAAATACCAGAAACTTTAAATCTTGGACAATATTTAATCTCCATAAATTGTGGAAGGGTAAATGTAGGTGCAATTCAGAGATTTGTAAATTGCATTGCATTTGAAATTGAGAATATTAAAGTTGATGGTTATACAAAAAGTTTTTCTCGTGGCGGATTTATAAAAAGTGATATAAAATGGAATTTTAAAAGAATATAAAACATGAACACCCCAAAAATCATAGCAGAAATAGGCTGCAATCACAAAGGGGATATGCATATTGCCAAAGAGATGATTCAAACTGCAGCCCTGTTTTGTAAAGCCGATGTAGTTAAATTTCAGAAACGTCATAATAAGGAATTGCTGTCCGAAGAAGAATATAACGCTCCACATCAAAATTCTGAAAATTCGTATGGTGATACTTACGGCGCTCATCGTGAGTTTTTAGAATTTAATGTTGAGCAACACAAGCAATTGAAATCATGGTGCGAGGAATATGGTGTGACTTATTCCACTTCTGTTTGGGATATTACTTCGGCAAAAGAAATTGTTTCATTAAATCCAAAAATGATAAAAATCCCGTCTGCGTGCAATTTGAACAAGAGGTTGTTGGAATACCTATGCGATAATTATTCGGGCGAAATACATCTCTCGTTTGGAATGACTACACACGAAGAAGAGGAGCAAATAGTTTCTTTCTTTGAATCAAGAAAGCGAAATAAAGATTTGGTTTTATATAGTTGTACATCTGCTTATCCGGTGCCTTTTGAGGATATTTGTTTATTGGAAATTGTGAGGCTAAAAGATACATTTGGTAACAGAGTCAAAACTATCGGTTTTTCCGGCCATCATTTGGGAATAGCTGTAGATACTGCCGCTGTTGCATTAGGTGTGGAATGGATAGAACGGCATTTTACACTGGACAGAACCTGGAAAGGAACCGACCATGCCGCGTCATTAGAACCTGACGGAATGAGAAAACTTGTTCGCGATTGTCGCGCTGTAGCAAAGGCTTTAGCTTACAAGAAACAAGAGATTTTAGATATAGAATCTGCACAAAGGGAAAAGTTAAAAGAGAATCAGATAAAATGGATTTAATGTTTAATAAAAAAGGGTTTACTTATGAAAATATTAAAGATTGTTAATAAAATCTTAGGTAAATTCAATTGCCGTATTTCAAAAATAAATAGACATATCGAATCAGTTGGTAAATTAAATTTGAATAGTGGTAAAGAGGGTAGTGATAAAATTCTATTGAATTTAGGAAGCGGAAATTGGAGTTTAGATGGATGGACAAATTTAGATTATCCTTCTGAATGGTATGCAAATGCTCAGAAAAATCATAAAATTGTTCCTTATGATATAAGAAATGATAATATTCCTTTTGAGGATAATTATGTAGATATCATTTATAGTAGCCATGTAATTGAGCATATTGAAAATATTCACATACAAAGAATGTTTGACGAATGTTATAGGGTGTTAAAAACGGGGGGAGGGGTAAGAATTACCTGCCCAGATGCAGAGTTTTTGTATCAAGTTTCAAAATATAACAATGATTATTGGAGTTGGAGAAATGAGTGGTTTAATTCGGAGCGATTTTATAAGAAATATTTTAGTCCAAGAAATGTTGATTTTCTTGTTAGAGAAATAGCAACTCCCAAATTATTAAACTATGTACATTCCATGAACAGTATAGATTACGAAGAAGCATATAAAACGATGGGAATGTATGATTATTTTGAATATTTAACTAAAGACTTGGTTTTTAGAGTTGAGACCGTAGGAGACCATATCAATTATTTTACATTTGATAAAGTAAAACAAATGTTACAAAGGGCTGGTTTTAATATTATTATTCATTCAAAATGGAATGGGTCTGTTTTTGAAGAGATGAAACAAAAAGATAAATTTGATATTGTTTACCCTAATATGAGTCTATATGTAGAGGCAATAAAATAATAAAATGTCAGTCATCGCATTCATCCCTGCTCGCGGCGGTAGTAAATCCATCCCGCTAAAAAACATCAAAGATTTTTGCGGCAAGCCTTTGGTGTATTGGAATATTACGGTTTTACAACATGTGAGTAAAGTAGATGAGATTGTTGTTGCTACTGATTCAGAAGAAATAAAAAAGGTAGTTCAAGATTTTTCTTTTGATAAAGTGAAAGTTTACAATCGTTCTGCCGAAAATGCTACCGATACGGCAAGTACTGAAAGTGTAATGTTGGAATATATTAACCATTCAAATTTGTCTGAAAATGATATCTTTATGCTGGTCCAGGCAACTTCTCCATTAACAGAAACTATACATTTTGAAGAAGCATTAAATATTTATGCTCAAGGTCATTTTGATTCTATGCTTACCTGTGTGCGCAATTACCGTTTTTTTTGGAATGAAAATGGGGCATCTAAAAATTACGATCATCGCAATCGACCCCGCCGTCAGGATTTTAAGGGTGAATTGATGGAAAACGGAGCGTTTTATATCAATTCAGTTGGAAATATTTTGAAGGATAAAAACCGTTTATCGGGAAAAATCGGAATATATGAAATGCCTGAATACACAGCAACAGAAATTGATGAGCCTGACGATTGGATAATTTTGGAAAAATTGATGTATAAATATGTTCTTTCTAAACAACATCAAAAGAGAATAAAACTTGTATTATCAGATGTTGATGGAGTGCTGGCCGACGGTGGTATGTATTATTCCGAGAATGGAGATGAACTAAAAAAGTTCAATACCCACGATGGAATGGGATTTCAACTTTTAAGAGAGAAAGGAATCAAAACAGGAATAATAACTTCAGAAGATACGGATATTGTTGCACGAAGGGCTAAAAAATTACAGGTAGATTATCTATATCAAGGAGAAAGAGATGGAGGTAAATTAGCTGCAGCAATAGAAATTTGCGAAAAAGAAAGAATTGCATTAGATGAAGTTGCTTATATCGGGGATGACATAAATTGTTTGGAACTTCTATCTAAAGTCGGTTTTGCGGCTTGTCCAAATGATGCTTTGGAAATTGTGAAAAATATTCCCAACATTAATGTTTTGGCTAAAAACGGCGGAGAAGGTGTTTTTAGAGAATTTGTAGAAAAGATTTTAGGTAAAAAATAATAGAATGTTTAGTTCTCGAAAAGAATATATTAATGTTTTACGACAACTTCAAAACGAGGTTTTCCCTAAATTAAAAAAATGTTGGGGAAATAATATTTGGTTTATGATACAAATTAGATTAGGTTTTTTGTTTCATCTTATTTATGCAAACAAGATTGATGTTTATTCTCTAAAAGAATATACCGATGCAGATTTATGGTATAATAGTATTTTGTCGGAAAAAGTAAAGCGTAGTGATATAAAGAATGTATTAAAACTGTTTTATTTCTTGGTGTTTAAGAAGAGAAAGTGGGTTGATCTTTTAAAAAATAAAACTCTGATAATAAGTCAGTCGACTCATTCTGTAATGAAAGATGGGAAGCGGTATAATATTTTTTCAGACAGTTATAAAAACAGATTAGAGCAATGCGGAGAAACATATTTTGATTTTGAGATTGACACATTAGAAAACAATGAAATAAAAATATTGTTTGAAAGATTAAAAACATATTCCCATTCTTTATTAAAAATAAAATCCAAACTATTTAAGAGAGATTTTCAACAAGTATTGTATAATGTAAAGCTAGTTGATAATTTTTTTGCTGATAATAAGTTGTTTAACCATAACAGAGTGTCGAATTATCTGAAAGATATAATTGTAGAAGATCATATTTCTTTTTTGGTTTATAAAACTATTCTTAGAATTTTAAATCCAAGTCAAGTATGGGTTTATTGTTATTATTCGGATTTTAAGTGGGATTTGCTAAGAGCAGCTAATACATTAAATATTAAAACGATAGAGTATCAGCATAGCGTTATTTCAGATAATCATTTTGCTTATATTAAATGGGAGCATATAGATGAATATTCCAAATTTTTTCCAAAATATTTTTGGGTATGGTCAGAAGAAGATAAAAAACTAATTGATAATAATTTTACAGGTTATACATATAAACCAGTAGTAGAAGTAACCGGCAATCTGTATTTAGAACAAGAGTTATCCAATTTTTCAACAAATTTCAGCAATAATCGTAATGTGTTAGTTATATTGCAAGGACAATGGATTCCTGATTTTGTTGAAAAAGTAGCGATAGAATCTACGGAGATAATGTGGTATTTTAGGTTACACCCCAGATACCCGCATGACAAGGAAAGGCTGTTGAGTTTTGCCTCTTGTTATCCCGATAGAGTCAATATAGACGAAGCCAATAATATGTTGTTATATGACCTGTTTGGCAAAGTATCTACGGTTATTGTAATGTTTTCGACTGTTGCTGTTGAGGCGTATAAATTTGGATTGAAAACTATAATTGTAGGAGAAGAAGGGTATTCTTCTTACGAGTCGTATATAAAAAATGAAAAATTTTTTTATGCAGGTGATGCAAAGGAATTATCAAGGTTATTAGCTCCAAAGTTAGACAAATAATTATTATTCAATTAGTAACGATTACACATATCTAAAAAGAAGATAGTTTAGCAAATAAGAAATTATATTAGAAATTGGATTGTTTTTTAAAGATCATAGAATATGTGAAGGAAGTATGACCAAGATTCCGCTTTTTTCTATCCTTATTGCCCAATACAATAATGGCAAGTATTTGCAGAAAGCCATTGATAGTGTAAAAGCACAAACTTATACAAATTGGGAAATTATTCTTGTAGATGATGCTTCTACGGATAATTCAATTGAATTATATAATTTATATGAAGATAATGATAGAATCAAAATTTTTTATAATGAAGAAAATAAAGGCTGTGGCTATACTAAACGACGTTGTACAGAATTGGCGGATGGTGATATTTGTGGATTTTTAGATCCAGATGATGCATTATTGCCTGATGCTTTAGAGTTGATGGTCAGCGAACATCTTAAAGATGAAAATATAAGCTTGATATACTCTAAACATATTGTTTGCGATGAAAATCTTATTGAACAATATGTTTTTCCACACACAAGAAATATACCTGAAGATAGTGATTATTTACATTTTTCTCAATATGCTATTGGTCACTTTGCCAGTTTCAAGAAAAATCTGTATGATAAAACAGAGAAAATAGATCCACAACTCAAAAGAGCAATAGATCAAGATCTATATTTAAAAATGGAAGAAGTTGGTTCATTAGTATTTATAGATAGACCACTTTATTTGTATCGAATTCATAATGAAGGAATATCTACACATGAGAATGGAGTTAAAGCATTTTATTGGTATATAATTACAGTCGACAAAACATGCCAAAGACGAGGGATTATTGCAGAAAGTGAAAATATTATCAGCAAAATGATAATATATAATTTTTTCAACCCATTACAAAAAGAAATTGATTTTTTAAATAAAAAGATTTATGATCCTTCACTAAGAGAGATATTTAGATTTATTTATCTTTATATTAAAAAAATATATAACAAAATAAATAAAACAGCACAGTCGCTGCATTGTAATAGTATACAACGCAAAAACCAAGCAAAATGTAACCGGCATGTGCGATAGAGCTATATCCAAGGAAACGTTTTATATTTTGCTGCCTGATTGCGCCGACATTTCCGTAGATAATGGAGAGTACAGCCATGGTTATGGTGAAAAACTGTATAATCGGTGAAAATGAACCAAGAATAAACATTATTTTTAATAAAATCGCAAATCCGGCAAGTTTGGGAATTGTTGACAAAAATGCAGCTGTAGGATAGTTTGCGCCTTCATAAATATCCGGCACCCAATTATGAAAAGGAATCGCACCTATTTTAAATAATAATCCGCCAACTACAAATATCAATGCAAAAGTAAAGACTATAGTCGGGAAATTCGCAGTATAAAACATTTGTATTGCTTCAAAGTTCAATAATCCCGAAAAACCATAAATATATGATGCGCCAAAGAGCATCACTGCGGAAGCAATACAACCGATAATTAAATATTTTAATCCGGCTTCTTTTGCCTGATAATTTTTTGTATACGCTGTTAAGATATAGCAGCAAATACCAAGCGTCTCAAGCGATACGAACATTGTCAAAAAATCATTTGATGAAATCAAACACATT
>Ga0082212_10004386_pt1 | contig 19568 bp, 13 predicted proteins | sample TergutNt197P3_FD_71548 | JGI IMG/M metagenome (GOLD analysis project Ga0082212, IMG submission 71548) | Neocapritermes taracua P3 segment gut microbial communities from Petit-Saut dam, French Guiana - Nt197 P3 | ecosystem: Host-associated > Arthropoda: Insects > Digestive system > Gut ... | reverse complement strand
ATGAGATGGAAAATTATCTCTGCGTCCTTTGCGCTTTCTTTGCTTTGGAACTGTCCCAAAATAACCAGTCGAACCGTTTATATTGCCGATGGGAACAATGTGTCATTTTCCGAGTGAAAACTTCCTCTCGAACAGGAACATTCTCATGTCGCTCTGGAAATCTTGACAACATATTCGGATAGGTTATTTTGGGACAACTCCTTTGCGGTAAAATCTTAACCGCAAAAGACACAGAGATTCGTCCGTCATTGCGCTGCGCTCCATTCCGGCTTTTGTGAACGACGGCACGAAGAAAAAATACATCTATCGGCGTGGCACGGTATAACCGGGCTTACGAGTATTTTTCATCTGCCTATTCTTCTTCTGTATCTTCTTGTGTTTGCTCTTCGGGAACTTCTTGCGTTGGCACTTCGGGGGGCTGTTGCGTTCGTACTTCGGGAGTTTGTTGCGTTGGCACTTCGTCCGGTTCGATATAGCCGTTGCTGTTTTTGTCGAGTCGATTGAAAAGAGTCACCATTCTGTACGAAAGAGTTGGAGCAAATTCTGCCAATGAAATTTGCCCGTCGCCATTCTTGTCTAACAGAATAAACCAAGCCGGTACGCCTCGAAGACGCTCCGGCAAAACACTGTAAGGACGTGCCGACGGAACCTGACGCTCTTCCAGCAATTTTAGATAGGCATCTTCGTCAATCGGCTGTTCATTCGCCTGCATCAGTGCTTCCACGCCGTTGTCTTCTCCTTCGGCAACGTCAGGAACGAGAGTCGGCGGCGCAGTTGCCCGCGGCATCGCCGGCTTCAAAAATTGCAATTTGTTCGGATCAAATTTGTAAGGTTCGGAGAGGTCAACCACAATCGTGCGATGAATGGTTCGACTCTTTCCATAATGCGTCAAGAACCAGACGAGTTCGTCTTTGGTGATTTGTCCGTCGCCGTCGAGGTCAATCGCCTGCGGTGCGCCGGGCATGTTTTCCCACTCTTCCCGTTGTAAAATTCCATCACCGTTTTCGTCGTATCGCTGGATGAGGATGGAAGCGTATCGCACCACTTTTACCGGTGGGACGATATCAGCGGCAAACGACGTTGGCAGTAATCCGCCGAATCCTAAGCAAAAGAGGAGCAGAAATTTTTTCATGGTTTTTTGCTTTGCGACGTTATCCTTGCCGCACTGGTGAACAAGACGTAATTTTTAACATTTTCCTTTTGCAATGCAAGCACCCTGTCGAAAGTCATGTCTTCCTAATTCGGCAAATTTGGACACTCTTGGGAGTGTAAAAAATCTTATTTCAACTGCGTTGCCGAAAGTTTGACGATGAACGTTTCCAACAGCAAACGTTTGTACTGCTCATCACTTCCCTGACTTCCTCCCTTTAACGCATGATCCAGTTGGAGCGACCACTCCGATAATTTCGCACCACGATGTCTGCCAAGATGAATCAAATGCTTTTCCATCTTGCCGATATAGGAATCCCTAAAACCCGGCTTGACACCCGCCTTTTCCAATGCCGAGCGGACAGAAATTTTTGTGTTTCGTCTTTCGGCATCCAACACGCGCTCCGTTGCTGCCGCCAATTTTTGGAGCGTAGATGCAATCTGTCCCACGATTCCCGCCGCCTTTTCGCCGGCAAGCATCAACGCATCCAGTTGTTGAATCGCCGCCGCCGTCTTACCCGCCAATGCCAAATCCAACATATTCCACACCGTTTGCGACCGCCACGAACCGACCGCCCGCTCGACAAGTTCCGACGTAATTCCCACTTTGGGATCGGCAACCATCAGCGCAAGTTTGGACAGTTCCTGATCGAGCAGACCATGTTCCAAGCCGATTCGCTGCACGATCAATTCGGCAACGGAAAGTTCGCAGGAAATCTTGTAATGATGTTTTGCCCAACGCACAACCCACTGCGGCATCTCTTTTTCGGAAAGGGAAGCCGCCGAAATAAGAAGTCCCGACTCGACGAGTTGTTTGTACAATTTCGTCGTCGCCGGAAATGTTTTGACTTGCAAAATCAATACGGAACGCGTCGATGGATTGGCAACGTATTTTTCGAGAGCGTCCCGGTTTTTTGTAACGAAAGAGTCTGCGTCATCGACTCGCACGACTCGCTGTCCTCCGCCGAACATTGCCGCCGTTTGAAGTTCCCGAAGGACATCTTTGAACGTAGTGTCATCGCCTTCCAACTGGCACAGAGCGAATTCGGCATCTTCGGCGGCGAGAACCCTATCCCGCAGGTGCCGCACGGCACTGCCACGCAGAAAGGCATCATCGCCGAAGACGACGCAGACCGGCTTGGCAGGATACTTTGCAGTGTCCCAAAGGTAATCGTGAACGGAAATGGGCTTCATGTCGTTTTTTTTATGACCTTCGTGTATCGTGGTTGAGAATTTTACCACAAAGACACAAAGGATACAACGAATTCACAATTCCTCACACTCGATCTGCAAAGTAAGGATTTTTCGAATTTTTCGAGAATTTGGCAAACAGGCGGTCTTTTGGAACGTACATTCCCAACTTGCGTCCCACCGCTTGCAGTGCCAATCGCAACTCCTTCCGGCTGTGTACAATTTCTGGCAGGATACGACGCAATCGCCTCCTTCGACTCACTCGGCTGTATTATCTGAGTGGGGGCAACCCAAACGTTTGCGGAAGACGACGAGTCGTACGGATTTGAAAGTGTATGCATTGGAGGACAGAAATGTTTATCCGATGACGGAATGAAAAAATTAAACATCGTGTCGAATAACACTTTGGAAAAATGGAACTACGCCATAAAATCAATGAGAATACAATGAATTGAAAGGTTATTTATGGACAAATCTAATGGTTGCGATTTCCCCGCGAATCGGTATAATACGGCGGAACTTTCAACCCATTTTCATACGACATGGTAACATCTTTCCGAGTTTTTGCGCCCGCTTTGCTTTTGTTTGCGCACACCCTGCTTGCCGACGACTGGACAATGTTTCACGGTGCCGACGGCGAAAACCGATCATCCGACACCGGACTGCTCACCACTTGGGCAGAAGGTGGACCCAAATTACTCTGGACAGCAAAAGACATCGGCAAAGGAGTCTCCGGCTATTCCAGCGTTACGATTCAAAAGGATCGTCTCTTCACCACCGGCAGCCGCGATGGTCGCTCTATCGTCTATTGCTTCGATCTGAATGGCAACGAAATATGGAAATACGACAACGGACCGGTCTGGACGAAAAGTTATCCCGGCACACGAAGCACGCCGACTATCGATGGTGAGTTCGTCTATGATTTTTCCTCGACGGGACAACTCGTTTGTCTTACTGTTGAAAAGGGGGAAAAAGTCTGGACACGCAACATGCTCGTCGACTTTGAAGGAGAGCAGATCGTTTGGGCACTTTCCGAGTCGATTCGCATTGATGGCGACCGGCTTTACTGTGCGCCCGGCGGGAAAAAAGGGAGTTTCGTCGCACTGGACAAGCGAACCGGCGAAATTATTTGGACGACTCCGTCGCTGGGAGAAAAGACGAGTTACGCTTCGCCCATCATTGTCGAACAGGACGACTTGCGGATGATTATCACCACCTACGCCAAAGGACTGTTAGTTATCAATGCGGCAAACGGCGATTTACTCACCACATTTCGGCATGAACAAAAGTTTGACATCAACTGCGCCCGACCGATTTATCGAGACGGGTATATTTTCCTTGTGAACACGGTTTCGCAAGGCGGGGCGGGTGCCGTGATGTTGAAACTCTCCATTGCCCCCGGAAAAACCGAGGAGAAAGTGTTGCTCGAAGAAGTGTGGCGAAACAAAAACTTCGACAACTTGCAGGACGGCGTGATGTTCGTCGATGGTTTTCTGTACGGAACATCTTTCGGCTACAAAGATGGGACGTTCATGTGTGTCGATTGGAAGACCGGCGAAACGAAGTACGAAAACAAGAGCGTTGGCAAAGGTTCGTTGACTTGGGCGGAAGGATTGCTCTATTTTTACAGCGAATCGGGAGACATGTTGCTAATGCGACCGAATCCAGAAAAGTATGATGTCATCAGCCGGTTTACCATCCCGGAGGGTGGAGAGGGACCCACTTGGGCGCATCCGGTCGTCTGCGGAAAGCGGTTATACCTTCGGCATGGAACGTTTTTGTATTGCTATGATATTGCTCGATAGAACATAACGAGATTTGTACTCACCACCGCCGATCACACCGTTGACGGAATCAACAAAAACGGTTACACTGGTGGAACGAGATAGGATTGTCCGTAGCCATTCAAGGAATTATGAAACGAATTTTTCTCCCTTCTATCATTTTAAGTGTTGCCCTCATCGGAACTCCGTTCGCTCAGGAAACCGACGATGCCGAAGTCGGAGCAACAACGGAAGCCGCCGCCGTTACCGATGCCGACAATCCCGGAATAGGACTGCTCGATCAGGCAACCGAAGCAAAACTCCGGGCAAGTACCGTCTTGGATATAAGCCGAGTGATTACTCTCTGTCAAAGTGCCAAAAAGGCGGGACTCTCCGGGGACAATCTGAAATACTGCAACCAACTGCTCGCTTCATCTCAATTACAGCGGGGACTCTTTTTCGCTCAATCGTTGCTGGGACAACAGAACGTGCGTCCCGGTGATGTGCAGGAACTGCGGCGAAAAGCATTAGCCGATCTCGAAGAGGCAGTCGCCGTCATCAAAGATCAGCCGATAGCCTACATGCGGATTGCTGAACTCAATTTGTTGCCTGACGGAAACAAAGATGCGGCAAAAGAGGCATTGAAACTCGTGATTCAAACTTCCAAAGACGAACAAGCATTTCAATTTCAGGCGGTGCGTCTATTAGCAGACCTCGAACCGGAACCGGAAAAACGAGCGGTGGTCTTGGCAACTGCCGCGAAAAGCGGGAATCCACAAATTGTGCTGCTCCATGCCCTTACCCTGTTTGAATTGAAACGAAATAAAGAGGCGGTTGATATTTTGCAAAAAATCGTCGAAGACGAAAGCGGCAACATGGAGTTGCACTTGCATGCCTTGGCACTGCTCAGTGAATTCAGGGAATTTAAGCCGGCGATGAGTATTCTCGACTCGCTACGGGCAAAAGAAACCGACGGCACACGACAACATAGTATCGACATGATGCGGGCAAGAATCTTTGTCAGGATGGAGCAAAACGATGAGGCACTCAAACTGCTCAATACTCTTAATACAAAAGCTCGCAGTGACGTGATGCTGGCAATTCCGACGTTGCTCCTTCGTGCCGATGTTCACATGTTGATGGACAATGTTGACGAAGCATTGAAAGATGTCGTCACGGCAGAGAGAATGCAACCCGATGATATTGCCGTGTTGGAACAAAAGTACAGCATTTTGGTTGACATGGAAAAATACGCCGACGCACTTGCTGTCGCAAAGAAATTGCAATCGCTGGACGAAAAGCCGCTCCAACTGGTTCGGGAAATCCTGATGCTCATCGAATTGGAAAAATTCGATGAAGCCATTGCCGTTGCCAAAGAATTGCAGATAAAACACTCAGAAGAGTCGCAGTGGGTTGGCATTTTCATTGAAATTTACAACAAGCAAAAATCTTATGATAAAGCACTGGCACTGGTCGAGGAACAACTGAAAGAGGAGCCCGATGAGTTGCGGTGGATCGCTATCAAGGCGCAAATTTTTGCCGGACAAGAAGAGTGGAACAAAGCGGTCAACTGGCTTGAATCGTGCATTCAAAAGGATCCTGACTCGCAGAGACTTGCGTTATTGTTGATCAGTGTGTTCGCCGACCAGAAAGATTATAAGTCGGCAAAGGAGCGTATCAAACCGCTGTTGGCAAAACAGCCGGACGATGCGGTGTTGCTTCGATTGGACTCGCAACTGTCGATTTCGCTGGGATTTCATTCAGAGGCGATCAAGACGTTGACGAAGGTGATTGAAGCGGACCCAGAGGATTACACGTCGATCAATAATTTGGCTTGGCTTTTGTGTACTTCACCGATGGATTCGGTTCGCAATGGTCGCCGCGCAGTAGAATTGGCGGAGCGGGCGGGTAAAATAACGCAGTACAAACGTGCGTTTATTTTGAGTACGTTAGCGGCGGCGTATGCGGAGGCGGGAGACTTCGACAAGGCGAGAGAGTGGTCGCAGAAAAGCGTTGAGGTTGCCAAAAAGGAGCGCGGCAAAACGGAGGAAGAACGCAAGGAGTTGCTCGAACATCTCCAAAAGGAGTGGGATTGTTTCAAACAAGACCAACCCTTTCGTGAACTGCTGGATGAAAGCAAAAAATGATAGAATACACATCGTTTTCTCCTCGTTGACTGGATGCGGGCGTTCAGTCATTTTTAACATCAAACGTTTTCGGTAGTGGAGCGGTCAACTCTATGCGTTCCTTCGTCGTGGGATGTAAAAAAGTCAACTTCCAAGCATGCAAGGCAATACCTCCGGGAAAAGACTGTTTTGCTCCGTACTTGATGTCGCCGCGAATCGGAAACCCACGAGCAGAAAGTTGCAATCGAATTTGATGCTTGCGTCCCGTCTCCAATTGGATTTCAATCAACGAACATTGATTGATCTGTTGCAGTTTTCGATAGCGGAGTCGGGATTCTTTTCCTTCGCCGGAGTACGACCGAAAAACTTTACGATGCCGCTTGTCTTCACAAAGATAATCGACACATTCGGCTTCCTGTGGAATGATCCTCCCTTCAACAAGGGCGGCGTAAATTTTTTCGACGGTGTGTTCTCGAAATTGTTCGTTGAGCCGCGCCGCCGCTTTTGAGGTTCGAGCAAAAAGTACAACACCGGAGACCGGCACGTCGAGTCGGCTGACTACTCCGAGATAAACTTCCCCCGGCTTGGCATATTTTTCTTTGAGATACGCTTTCGTTTGTGTCAGTAGTGTTTCTTCGCCATCGGGCAATCCCATCGTGGCGAGTCCGGGCGGCTTGGCTAACGCAATGACGTGATTGTCCTCGTAGAGTATATTCATGGCACCATCGATTGTACCTGTTCCGGGAGTAAAATTTACCTTCTTGTTTAGACACCAAAAAACTGTGGTTTACTGGTTCGTTTTCGGTTTTGAGCCTGGTGGAGTATCGACTTAATAGGGCTCACTCCCACTCTACCGTTCCCGGCGGCTTCGACGTAATATCGTACACCACACGGCTTACGGAAGGAATTTCACTGGTGATCCGTGAAACAACTTGACTCAAAACCTTGTGCGGTAGCGGTGTGTATTCGCACGTCATAAAATCGTCCGTCGTTACCGCCCGAAGTGCAATCACCGGTTGATACGTCCGGCTGTCTCCTTTAATGCCAACGGAATAAGTGTCCGTCAGGATGGCAAAATACTGCGCCGGTCTGTTCCGCATCTCGTCCAGTTCTTCCCGAAAGATCGCATCGGCACCGCGCAGAATGTCCAGTTTTTCTTTCGTAACTTCACCGATTACCCGAACGGCAAGTCCCGGTCCCGGAAACGGTTGCCGATCTACCAGAAACGCCGGTAAGCCCAATTTCTTGCCGAGAGCGCGAACTTCGTCCTTGAAGAGTCCCGACAGCGGCTCGACGAGTTTGGAAACATCAAAGTTTGCAGGAAGTCCGCCGACATTGTGATGACTCTTGACGGTCGCACCGAAGTCTCCGCCCGACTCGACAATATCCGGGTAGATCGTTCCCTGTGCCAAAAAAGGAATGTCGCCGAGTTTTTTCGACTCTTCTTCAAAAACTCGGATGAACTCTTCGCCAATGCGTTTTCGTTTCGTTTCGGGATCGGTAACGCCTTCCAATCGGGCAAGAAACCGCTTTTGGGCATTGACACGGATGAATTGCAGTTGACGGTCGGCAAACGCCTCTTCGATTTGGTCTCCTTCGTTCAGCCGCATGAAACCGTGATCGACGAAGATGCATGTCAGTTGTTCCGGTATGGCTTGGGAGAGCAAACTAGCACAGACCGACGAATCGACACCGCCGGAAAGAGCGAGCAAGACTCTTTGTTTGCCGACTTGTTGCCGAATTTTTGCGATTTGCGATTTGATGTAACCCGCCAACTTGTAGTCTCCTTTCGCACCGCAAATGCCGAACAAAAATTGTTGGAAAATCATGCGGCTGGTTTTGGACGTTTCGATTGTCGGATAGCAAGGCACGAAATGGTGTTTTCCCAGATATTCACGGTAGCCGATGCCGAGAAGGGGAATCTTCGACGCGAGGAGGTCGGAAAACGCATCGGGCAACTCGCCGCTGTCTGGTTTTCCCGTAAAAACGATGCCGAGCGGATTGAGACGTTTGATTTCCTCTATCGAGATGTTTCCCGGCTTGATTTCCGAATAGACGGACAGTCCTCTGACTGCCCGCGCAACGAGTTCTTTGTAGGGACTACCGAAATCCAGTATCAATATCAGTTCGTTCATAGTTCACGTCATTGTAGCAGTTGCCAAGCGTTTGACAATATATTTCGAGAGAATTGCTGAGTCAATTTTTTGGGGAGCGAAAGGATTTCTTCGTGCTTGCTTCGTCGGTTCGCTACATCACTACTCATGAAAATGACTTTTTCCGAGATGACTAACTACAAAGATCACAAAGTACACTACACAATCAAAACGGCAGTTTGTTGCCGTTTGTAGTATAAACCATTACCGCGTACTCGGCGGAAGGATTCTTCCCGCCAAGAAGATTTCGCTCAACAAAAAGAAAATTGCCGCATAGAGCAACCAATCGCTGATCGAACGCTGCCCACCAAAATCTCCTGCCGTACTGAAACCCGCCGCCGTCTCCAATGGTTGACGCACCGTTCGCAGAATGTCCGATATTTCCGTTACGTCCAGTTGCCGAATGTCCCCCTCCTGCGAATTCACATTCACTGCCTTGAACTCCGATTGCTCTCCCGCCGTTCGGGACTTTCGGTTGACCGCATAAAAACCGGGACGATCCGTTTGCGAAAACGTTGCCGCTCCCGACACCGCATCAATGTTCGTGCTGCCGCCGCTTCGCTCTCCTTCACGCGGTGGCGACACGAATTGGACTCCTTCCTCGAACTCCATCGGATTGATGTTCACCGAGATTGGATCGCCGACCAAGAGTGCTTGCAACTGTTCCGAGCGTTTGGAAAGCCAAGCGGTCAATTCCAAGAGTACCACCACGTAACTGGGATTACTGCGTCCCCAATTATTCCACGCTGGCGAAGCCGAAGTGAGAAACGTCATTGTCCGCCCCGCACCAAACGTCTTTTCCAAGACCAGCGGAGCATCGTTTCGTAGCGAAGCCCAAACGTTGACCGACGGGTCGGCAACCAGTTCAACGCCCAAGTACCGGTCAATGACAACACTGCCGAGCAGCGGACTTTCGCCGTCGCTGAAAAGCCGGAAAATCGGATGTGCCGAAATGCGAATGTCGGAAGCACTCGACAAATAATCGGGCAAAAGTTCCTGCACAATGACCGGTGCGGCAGGAAAAAGTCCGGTGCCGCCCTTGTACAACTGTGTGCGGACAAAATCGAGGTCGGTATTCGCACCCGGAAAGAAAGCGACTCCGCCGCCGTTCGTGACGTAGTTTTCCAACGCTTTTACCGCCGAAGGTTCCATCGTGGGAATGTCCAGCACGAAAATCGCACTGAACTGTTCCAACGGCTTCTCCGCAAGATAGGACGGCGACTCTTGCCGAACACGGATCCCCGACTTCGCTCCGCCGGGTGCCAGAGCAACTCGAACGTACTGTGCCGAAGACTCTGAAGCGGCGGCATACGTCGGAGCAATGAGCAACACTTCGAGGGCTTCGGGCACTTTCAGCACGATATACCGCTGATTATCATCGGGCAGAGCATCGGGCTGCAATCGGACTTCAATGCGGTGCGACTCGGAACCATCGACCCGCACGGGAAAACGGAGCGGCGGTACGGTTTTGCCGCCCGGCGCAAGACGAGGAATCGTTTGCTGTGCCCGCATCTGATCGTCCACGAACAACGTCACGAGAACGTTTTCGGCGGCTTCGGAACCGTAATTGGCAACCGTTGCATCGAGCAGAACGTCGATGTCGGCGGCGTGAATTCCTTCGACGAAATGAATTTCTTCGAGACAGAGATTCGGCTGTTCGGCTTGGGCGATTCGCACCATCCGCACGGTTCCGCCTTGCTTTCGGAGTGTTTCGATTTGCTCTAACAGAGGAGTTGAATTTTCCCAATTTCGCCGCCGGAAATCGGAGAGAAAATAGACGACAGGATTGTATCCGACCGTTTGCCGAACGAAATCGCTGGCGGTTGTCAGCATCGTTTCCGGGTCGTGGGCAACGGCGGAAGGTTGCAAACGTTGCAATGAATTTTGGATCACGGATACGTTGTCCGCATTAAGCGGCAATTCGTGAAGCACCGGCTCGGACGAAGAAAGTTTGAGCAACGTGAGTCGGTCGCTGGGCTTGCCCTCGGCAATTTTTTGGATGACGGCAAGAGCATCGTCGAAGAGCGGCGAACCGCCCTGTGCGAGATTGCGTTCGTTCATAGAGTAGGAATCGTCGAGGAGAACGATGTGATGGATTCCTCGTCCGCCGAACCATTGAGCGAGTTCACCTTCGAGTTTCGGACCGGCAAACATCAGAATAACGGCAGCGACGGCAAGCGTTCGCAGGAGCATTAGCAGGAGTTGCTGCAACAGAATGCGTGTCCGACTTTTCTTGAAACTGGCGAGGATGAATTCCATTGCTCCCCACTCGACTTTTCGATGCCGAAACATGTTGATGAGGTGAATCAAAATCACCGCACCGAGAATCGGCAAAAACCAGAGCAAAGCAGGATAGGTAAACATACGTCCCAAATCTAGCGTTTTTTTACAAAATAGCAAGTATCGTGGAACAGAACCCAGTAGGTGTTGAGTGTACAAAACAGAGCCGCCCCGAATTGCATTTGAAAACGATTAGAGTAAAATGACTGCATGACATCGGCACAACGCACCGCAACCGTCTCCCGGAATACGAAGGAGACCCAAATTTCGCTGACGCTCAATCTCGACGGCACCGGCAAATCGGAAATCGCCACCGGCTTGGGATTTTTCGACCACATGCTCACGCTTTTTGCGGCTCATTCTTTGATTGATCTGACGCTCCATTGCAACGGCGATCTGCATGTGGACGGACACCACACGGTCGAAGATGTCGGCATTGCTCTCGGTCAGGCGTTTGCCGAGGCACTCGGTGACAAAGTCGGTCTGCGGCGGTATGGGCATTTCACTTTGCCGATGGACGAAACGTTGGCGACCGTTGCCATTGATTTTTCGGGTCGGACGTGCCTCGTCTATCGCGTCGAGTTTCCGTCGGCACAAGTCGGGCAGTTCGATACGGAACTCGTTCAAGCGTTTTGGCAGGGCTTTGCACACGCGGCAAGGTGTACGTTGCATTTGCAGTTGCACTATGGTACGAATGGACATCACATTGCGGAGTCGCTTTTCAAAGCCGCCGCCCGGTCGATGCGAATGGCAATCGAAATTGAGCCGCGTCAACAGGATGTGCCGAGCACAAAGGGAATACTCTGACTTGTCACGAATCTTTGCCTTAATCTGCCCATTTCGCGTGAAAGACTGCTGCAAAATGATGCGTTTGCTCTAAAACGATACACATTTTTCGCCACAAAATCACCACGCCATCCCCGTAACACCCAAAAATACATCAAAAAGTCCACCCCAATTGCCTAAATTGCCAAATTTTCTCCAAAAACATTTTTCTCCCATTGGCACAATTCATGCTACATAAGTGAATCAAGGAGATGCAATGACGCATCACCATATTTAAAAACTAATTTAAGGTGCTATCATGAAAACCTCGACTATATTCACACTCGTTGCTGCTTTCGCAGTTGTTCTGTCCTCCGCCGCTCAAGCCGACTACCTCACCGGTAAAGTCGCACAAACCACTTGGTCCACCCTCAACGGAGGCGACGGAAACCATAATGTTTATGTTTCTCCAATGCGAGTAACCAATAACACGACCGAACAAAAAGATTTTCTCCTTTTCTGCGGTGATTATTTCACCTCCACCACTTCCGCTTACGCCTCGGCAGCAGGACAAGAATACAATGCCGTCGCCATGAGTTCTTCCACGATTGACTTCTATTCCGATATTCAAAAGAATCGAATCAACGACCTTTTCGGCTATGCTTATGCGACTGCCTTTGACCTTGACGGCAACATTCTTGACAGCACTTATGCACAGGCAATTCAACTTTCGATCTGGTCGATTTTGCACGAAGAGACGGAAAACTTTAACATTATGGAAGGTTCTTTCCGCTTGACTGCCAATTACAATACGGCAGTGGTTGATGCAACGAACAATTTACTTCAGGCGGTTCTTGGCAATCTTGACTGGAATGACCTTGGAATGGACGAATTTGTGGATTACGATTTGACGGTGTATGTTGCGGAGGGTGGCAAGAGTGTCAGTCAGACATTGATTTCGGTAACGGGTTCTCCTAACCGAGTAGAGGATTCGACTGCTACACCGGAACCTGCGACGATGCTGGTACTTGGACTTGGACTTGCTGGTCTTGGTCTTGTCCGAAGGAACAGAAAATAACGCATATTTCCTTTGTTGATTGTTGTTGGCGGGTCGGTTCGAAAGAGCCGATCCGTTTACTGATTCAGGCACAAATGGAGCACCGGCTAAATGTTTGCTTGTTCACCCTTCGGCAATCATGGTCAAGCAGAGGCGATTCGTTTTCACGTTATTCCGTTTGATGTCAACTCGCACGCCAAACGTCTTTGGTGTGGCAATACGTACATGAACTTCGGCTTCGTCCACAGGAAACACTTGCACCTTTGGAATGCGCTCAAATGCCGGACAAAAGGGAATATGTACCGTCGTTGTCATCGACTCTTCTGAAAATTCCGCCCAAAATGTACCGTCAAGGCGATCCGATCCTTCTGCTGTTTTGGAGCGAATCATTTGTTGTCGAACAGTTTCGTTTAACTGTTCGGCAGTCTCTTCTTTCGGCAACTTTTTCGCAGTCAATCGTCGGGAAACCCACTCAATGGCAACGAGTAGTGTGAGGAAGATCGCAATCAAACCGACGCTTGCCAATGGTGGTCGCCATGCGGTGCCGATGACTGCCCAAAAGCAAGCAAACCAAAAGGGCACCCGAAGAGTCTGTAATAGTTCTCGATGCCAATCCAGTTGAGCATGACTATGAGGATTTAACATTTGTGATGAGCCGCTTCTGTATACCGTGCAACGTCAATGGATGTATTTTTTCCTCGTGTTCACTTTGTGCCCCTTGTGTCTTTGTGGTTAAGAAAAATATACCACAAAGGCACGAAGGACACAAAGAATTCACAAAGAGAGAAGGTCATTTGTGGACGTGGGACACGTATATATCAATCCGGAAAGCGCAGAAGAGGCGGAAATCCCATAATAAATTTCCGCATTTATTCCGTTGCTTCCGCTCCTTCCGCATTAAAAAGCAAAAAAAGGAGTCAAGTAAGTAATTCCCACTAAAATGCCTTAACTTCTGGCATTCTAATCCAAAAAAACGACTTCGTCAATCCCGATCAGACAGCATTTTTTCATACCGACTTTATCAATGTTTGAGTGAATCAATCGAGTCTCCTTATTGACAATTCGTCGTTGATGATAGAGAATTAGAGAAAAGACAATTATTCTCATTTCCATGTCCAAAAACCTCAAAATAGCCGTGATCGGCGGCGACGGCACCGGTCCCGAAGTTACCGCAGAAGCCGTGAAAGTGCTCAAAGCCATCGGAAAAATCGAAAAAATCGAGATGAAATTCGACCATTTCGACATCGGCGGAGAGCGGTATCTCAAAAAAGGAATCACTATTACCGACGACGAAGTGGCGAAACTCCGCAAGTACAGTTCGATTCTGCTCGGTGCGATTGGTCATCCCGACGTTCCGCCCGGCATCTTGGAAAAAGCACTCCTGCTACGGTTGCGATTCGAGTTCGATCAGTACATCAATCTGCGCCCAGTGAAACTCCTGCCCGGTGTGGAAACGCCGCTCAAAGATAAGAAACCGGAAGACATCGACTTCGTTGTCGTTCGGGAAAACACCGAAGACCTCTACACCGGCATCGGCGGCATTATGAAAAAGGACACGCCGGACGAAGTGGCAACGCAAACCGCCGTCTATACCCGAAAAGGGACGGAACGCTGCATCCGCTGGGCGTTTGAATACACTCGGAAGCGAAACAACCCAAAGGGCAAAATGCTCACGCTCGTTGCCAAAACCAACGTGTTGACGTTTGGGCACGACCTCTGGATGCGGACGTTTTTGGACGTTGCCAAAGAGTATCCCGATGTGAAAACCGACTACAACAACGTCGATGCATGTTGCATGTGGATGGTCAAGAATCCCGAGTATTATGACGTGATTGTTACGACGAACATGTTCGGCGACATCATTACGGACTTGGCGGGCATTTTGCAAGGCGGCATGGGCGTGGCTGCGGGGGGGAACATCAATCCTGAAAAAGGGGGTTGCAGTATGTACGAACCGATGGGGGGGAGTGCTCCGAAATACACGGGCAAGAACGTGATCAATCCGATAGCGGCAATCAATGCGGCGGTGATGCTGCTCGAACAAGAGGGCTTTGCGAAAGCCGCCAAAAAGGTGGCGAAGGCGGTGGCATTCGTTACTGGCAACAAGATGAAGAGTCAAGCGGCAGGCAAGATGGGCTTCGGCACCCGCGAAATCGGCGATCTTGTCTGCGAACAGTTGTAACCGCATTCAGAGAAACATTTCTCCTCGTGTTTCTTGTGTACCTTGTGTGTCTTGTGGTTAAAAAAATTTACCACAAAGGCACGAAGGACGCAAAGGATTCACAAAGAGGAAAAGAAAATTTATCGCCGTGGAGTAATATCGCATGCGGTGTGTCAGAAAGTGTCCGGCAATTTCTTGACCGAACATCGACAATCCACTACAATAAACGAAGCGTTGGTCATCCGTGTAATTCTCACCCTCTCTTTCAATCATGCGGCAAATCTTTATTGCAATTTTGCTTAACCTCGGCTGTCCTTTACTTTATGCTGCCGAGTACACGGAACCAACGGCAGCGGAACTGGCACAGACCCGCGATTGGGTTTCCAGACACTGGAATTTCAAGAAGGAACCCATCGCTCCGTCCTTCGGTTTGACCGTGTATGCCAACAACGATCCGGTGCGTCCTCGCGGTCCGGGTGCCGAGAAAACAGCAGACGGTCGCGGTGAAGTGCATATTTCCGGTACGAAATACGACCGCGGACTCTATTGCCATGCCGTGAGTAATGTCGGCGTTGTTCTCGAAAAACCGGGCAAGACTTTTACGGCGGTCGTCGGTATCGACAGTAACTGGGACACCAAAGGGGGCAAAGGGAGCGTTCGATTCGTTGTCAAAGTCGGCGGCACAGAAAAATTCCGGTCGGAAATCCTTCGGGAAGGCACACCACCGGTTGATGTCCATGTTGACCTCGGCGGAAGCAAGGAATTTTCGCTCATCATCGAAGACGGCGGCGACGGTATTTCGCATGACCAATCGAATTGGGCTCTTGCCAAAGTCGAATACGCCGATGGTTCGTCGCAATATCTCGACGAAATGCCGATTCGCTCACCGGACAATTCCGGCGGTTTGCCCTTCTCGTTCAGTTATAACGGTATGACCTCGGAGGAATTTTTGAAAACCTGCGAATACAAGGAAAACATTTCAACGAACGGCAAGAAAACTTTGTACGACTACACTTGGACTGATCCGAAGACGAAATTGGAAATTAAGATGAGCGGCATCATGTACGAAGATTTTCCGGTCGTCGAATGGACGGTCTATTTCACAAACACCGGCACGGAAAAAACGCCGCTACTCTCGAACGTTAACGGTATCGACATGATATTGCCGTCATCGTCCCATCATGAAGCATACCTGCATCACAACGTCGGCAGTCCGAGTCAAAAAAATGACTACGAGCCGCTTCGTTCGCATCTGCGTCCCGGCACCAAATTGCGGTTTTCCGGTCGAGACGGTCGTGGTTCCGACGGCGATTGGCCCTATTTCAATGTTGCTCGCGGTTGGCAAGATAAAGACGGCGGCACCATCGTCGTTGTCGGTTGGTCCGGGCAGTGGGAAGGGGAATTCACCAATCCGCAAGCAGACGATCAACATGGAAAAATCCAATTCCGAGCGGGTCAGGAACAGATCAACTGTTCGTTGCTTCCCGGCGAAACGTTCCGTACACCACGCATTGCTCTGCTCTTTTGGGACGGCGAAAAAAACCGGAGTCAAAACGTCTGGCGGCGTTGGTTCCTTGCCCATAATGCTCCGCGACTCAGTGATGGTAAACTACCGCCATACCACTGGACGATCAACACATCGCCGTACTATTGGGAAATGATTAACGCTAATACGGAAAACCAAATTATGTTTATCGACAAGACGCTCGAACATGGTTTGTTCATCGATTACTGGTGGATGGATGCCGGTTGGTATCCCAACTTCGGTAGTTGGGTTCACACGGGAACTTGGGAAGTTGATAAAAAACGTTTTCCGAACGGTCTTCGGGAGATTTCTGACCACGCCAACAAGAAAGGGGTGAAAACTTTGGTCTGGTTTGAACCGGAACGAGTTCACGACGGAACGTGGTTGAAAGAAAACCATCCAGAGTGGGTGCTCGGCGGCGGATACGGCGGATTGCTCAACCTCGGCAATCCCGATGCCTGGAAGTGGTTAGTTGACCACATCGACGGCGTGATTAAGTCGGAAGGAATCGGTCTTTACCGGCAGGATTTCAACATGGGACCGCTGGGATGTTGGCGGGACAACGATGCGCCGGATCGGCAGGGAATCACGGAAAACAAACATGTCCAAGGTTATCTGGCATTCTGGGATGAATTACGTCGGCGGCACCCGGATGTGTCGATTGACTCCTGTGCCAGCGGCGGTCGGCGGAATGATTTGGAAACATTGAAGCGAGCAATCATTTTACATCGGAGCGACAATTACGATCCGGTCGGCAATCAGGGGCAATCGTTCGGACTTGCTCTTTGGACACCGCTTGCGGGTATCGGAGCGGGGGGTGCCGACCAGTACAATTTCCGCAGTGCAATGTGTCCGTTCCAAAACAGTTCGTTCGATGTCCGCGACGAAAATTTCGACTTTGCCATCGCACGGAAATACCAAGCCGACTGGAAACGCTGTACCAAATACTATGCCCAAGATTATTATCCGCTCACGCCGTACAGTTTGGACGAAAGCACTTGGCTTGCTTGGCAGTACGTCGCATACGACGGTAGCGGCGGTATTGTGCAGATTTTCAAGCGTTCGCAGAGTCCTTACGAGACGGCTCGGCTCCGAATGTACGGACTCGATCCCGATGCGAATTACGTATTCGAGGACTTCGACGGCAACCCGGAGATACGATGTAGCGGTATGGAACTTATGGAACAGGGCTTGCCGATGACGATTACGGAGAAGCGTGTTTCACGTATTCTTGAATTTCGTCGGGCGGATTAACAATAGGGACATCAATTTTTCAAGCCTGCGATAAGAATCCGATCCGCCGCACACCCTCACTACCGGCTTGCTCATCACGGCAGTAGTCGATCAATTCGTCTAGCCCCGGCGGTGTGCCATGAAGTACCGCCGCAACTGTCCGACGACGGGAAATGTTCTCGATCTGACCACCGGAAAACTCGAATCTGTCCGCAAGGACCGCAACATCGTCAATCGGCAATGTTGGTATCATCGTCAACCAGATCGACCGCCGTGCCTCATTCGTGGGCTTCTCGAATTCGATCTTGTACAAAAATCGCCTCTCGAATGCCTTGTCCATGTTCTGCGTTAAATTCGTGGTCGCAATCAGAATACCGTCAAGGTTTTCGATCTCTTGTAAGATGATGTTTTGCATCGCATTTTCCGTTTGCCCAGGACCGGTACGCTTCGTGTCTAATTCTTGCCGCTTGCCGATTACGGCATCGGCTTCGTTGAACAGCAATATCGGCATAACATCGGAACTCTTGACCGCCGCACGGTAACGATTGAACAGGGCTTTAATCTGTTTTTCACTTTCTCCGAACCATTTACTCTTCGTATCGGCTATATCGACTTGAATGATTCCCCGACCGGTCGCCTTCGCAACTTGCATGGCGGTTTCTGTTTTACCTGTTCCCGGCGCACCGGAGAATAGACAAGCGAACCCAGTACGCATTCCTGTTTGTATCAGATTCTCCCGTACTCGTTGCCAGTTTTCCTCTTGAAGTAATGTCGATAATTCCTGTACACTTCGGGCGGTTTTGTCAGGATAGAACAACGTCTTTTCCGTAATTGTACAAGGGGCAATCATATCCCGAATCGTTTTGACGGTCATGAGTTCGGAGTAATCGGCAAGGAGTTCATTCTTTGCCTTCTCCGTCAAGCAGAACGTATCGTGTTGTGCGAGTCCGTTACTGTTGGCATTTTCGATCAATTCCTTTCGTTGCAATATGTGATTGCCTCTTCGCAAGGACTGTCGAAGGTTAACGATATAACCTCGGTGCGAATAGAGTTGTCCCATCGTTTCAATGTTCATTTCATTTTCGTCATGGTACGTTACAGAGAGACAGAATCGCAGTAGTTGTAATTCGTCCCCTTTGGGCAGTTCATAAGAATCGAGTGTTTTGACAATGCCGAGGTGCTGATTGAATTGTGTCAACAGTCCGAATTTCCTGATCGTTCTGTCGTAATTTTCGTCATTTGACACTCGTTCTTCGCAGAGTCTTTCGACACGTCCCAAGAACTCATCAGCAGTCAGTTTATCCGTCCATGAGTTTTCCGGTCGTTTGCCTTTTCGGAGAGCGGTCAGGGTTTCCAATGGAAGATCGAACTCCAATCCACCGCTCGAAAGATGATGACGGGATTCTTTTACACAGACGATCAGGTTTTTATGTTCGAGTGCAATAAACTCATCGTTATACTGGAACACTTCGACGGATTTACATTTCATCATGTCCGCAAGTTCTCGGAGCGTTGTATTGCTCCCATCGTACAAGCAGAGAAGATCGGCAAGTAGCACTGCTTGTATCGGCATGAGGTCGAGTGTTTCGCACACGAAGTCAATATGAACCTTCGCCGGTTCAATGACCGATTCAGGTACACCGGCAATCTTTTCATGAATGTTGCCGATCTGTATCAGGTGGTCGAACAACGTTAATGCCTTCGGCGATACCATCGGTTCAATGTTGGACGGTTGCATTGTAGTTGATGTTACGCACTCCGACTCTTGGAGGACATGATCGTTGGGTATAATTGTTTCGATGGTTGACATAAATTTTCCCTTTCGTGTTGATAGTTAATACATACCGTCATTTCGCTGCGCTCCATTCCGGCTTGTGTTGTGCTTGCCCCATTGAGACGGATTGCATGATAATTTTCGTTAATGGTTAATGTTGTCTTTCCCCCATATTTCTGCAAGTTTTACCGGATCGGTAACTAACACGCCTTTGCTGCCTAACAAAACTTCAAAGAAGTACAGTCCGACCTCTTCGTTCGGTGCGGCATGAAAGGCAACACTGAACGGCGTGTACCCACTGTTGCATTTGATGTTAATGTCCGCTCCATGTTCGATCAGGTACTTCGCAACTTCGACATTCGGATTATGTCCTGCCACGTAATGGAGCGGG
>Ga0082212_10004385_pt1 | contig 19569 bp, 3 predicted proteins | sample TergutNt197P3_FD_71548 | JGI IMG/M metagenome (GOLD analysis project Ga0082212, IMG submission 71548) | Neocapritermes taracua P3 segment gut microbial communities from Petit-Saut dam, French Guiana - Nt197 P3 | ecosystem: Host-associated > Arthropoda: Insects > Digestive system > Gut ... | reverse complement strand
ATTTGCTACTACAGAAGATGTTTTTGCCAACACGGTACAGGATGCGGTATTGGAATGTGAACAAGAACCCAAAGTCTTCCAAATCTGGAACTGGGAAGACCTTGCCTACCTCAACGTGCTAATGGCAGCTTACGGAACAAGCCCAACCACTTGCGACTGGACAACAAAATATAACAAAACAGCCACCCTCATGCAAGACCTCGGCACACCCGACAACCCCGCTTCTTACGGCGACGGCGCCGATTTAATACTCAGCGAACAAGCCGTGATAGACCTACACCCGGGCAACAAACGCTTCGGCTGGTTTGGCTACGAAGGCTTTATCGGCGGAACCAACCTCGGCAGCGATGATATCACCACTTCTTACGAACTCTTTAATGTCCTTAATGACCTTAATGATCTTAATGATCTTAATGCCGAAGACTACAATAACGGAAACTTCACCTTCTCCCCCACCACCGGATGGCATTCAACCGAAGGCTGGATACCCATAACCGGCTTTTCCGGCAGTACCTTCAACGGACAAGGCTATGAAATTAACGGACTGTGGATAAACAGACCAAATGAATACAATCAGGCGCTGTTTGGAAGCGGCGGAACAGGAACCATAAGCAACCTTGGTATCAATATCTATGGCGGAGGCGCCGGCGTAAATGCGATTAAAGGAACAGTATACGTTGCCGGTCTTATTGCATATGGCGCCGGTCTGACAATAACCGGATGTTATGTAAACGGCAACATTGAAGGCGTTGAATGTGTTGGTGGGCTTGTCGGTTGGACAATGAGCGCCAACATAACCCGCTGCTACGCTACCGGTACAGTTACGGCTGCCAACAGCTCCAGGGGTACCGGAGGACTTGTTGGAGCTATAGAATATGATCCTCAGAGTGAAATAAGAGAGTGTTATACTACAAACGACGTGAAAGGACTGAATAACAGTTGGAAGATTGGCGGTATTCTGGGAAACGGAGAATATACATATATATATGACAGTTATACTACCGGCAATGTGGAAGGAAGAATGGCTGTTGGCGGTTTGGTAGGATTAGGCGGACATTCAACAAATTGCTATGCTACCGGTAATGTTAAGGGATATTCAAATGTTGGCGGTTTGGTAGGCGGAGCTGGACACATGTTAGCAAGTCTTATAAACTGCTATGCTTTGAACTGTAAAGTGGAAGGCACGGACTATGTTGGTCGTGTTGTTGGTCAGCAAGGACTCGTAGATAACATCTGCTTTGCTTATGAAGATATGGAGATATTAGTGGGCGGCGTTCCAAAACCACTATTGGACGCTGATGAAGACGGCACAGATATTTCATTAACCGCTGCCCGTAACCCCGCTACATACGCAACATTTGGATCAGGCGAATGGGTACCTTTCCCATACACTACCGGCTACAACGTAGTGCTTAGAACCAACTTACCTATTTTGGCAGCGTTTACCGAAACGGCGTTTCCCAACGCGGAACAAAAACCCAAAGTGGGATGTACTCCCGGACGTTATTTAGTATATGAAGGCGCTGTAGAGCCTATCAACTATAGAAGCGAGCATTATTGGCTGCAAGATGCAGTGAATAATTGCGGAAACGGTGCATGGGCTATTGTTGCCACTGTTAATGATGACGACGTAACCGACGCAGCAGGAGAAGCAGGCGTAAGCCTTCCTGTTATGCTGTCGCCGGTGCATAGCCATGTGGTTATAGATGTGGCTGGCATTAAAACCATCACCCTCACTTCCGACGAAGGCGGACCTTATACCATTATACAAAAGAAAAATGACCGACATATTGAATTAACCTACGAAAGCAGCCTTATCCTCGAAAATATTATCCTTGAAGGAATGGGCATTTCCTCCGGTAGCGTTACCAACGGCGGCGTAGAGGCAAACGGTTCCGGCACTTTAACGATAAAAGACGGCGCGGTGATACAAAAATGTTATGCCTACGGCTACGGCGGCGGAGTGTATATATCTGCAAATAGTAAACTCACTATGACCGGCGGACGTATCGCCGGTAACGTAGCCGGCTGGGGCGGCGGTATCTACAATATGAGTCCTAATACCGTCATTTCCGGTGGACAAATATCAGGAAATTATGCCAACGACAACGGTAAAGATGGCATTAGTTTCGGCGGCGGTATTTATAGCGGCGCCAGCCTTGAAATTTCCGGTAACGCCATCATTGGCGGTAGCGATCCATTCCCCACCGGAGCAACAACAGGACAACTTGACGACGTCGGAAACTGCTGCGACATGTATTCTTCATACGGGAGCGCCAGTTGGGGCGGCGGTATTTATATCCAGAATGGTACGTTAACCATTCCCTACAGTACTACCGTGCAGATAAAAAATAACAATAGCCCTTCCCACGGCGGTGTGGGCGTAGGTAATAACGCTACTTTTATACTTTACAGCGGCACCATTAGCGACAACATTGCTACTAAAGGCGGCGGCGGCGGAGTAGGTTGTAATTCTCCCGAATCTGAATTTTACATGCACGGAGGAACTATCAGCAACAATACTACAGTGATTGGCGTGGATGCCGGTGTCTCATGGGCAGGTAAATTCGACATGAACTATGGAACTATCTCAGGCAATTCTTGCATGTCTCGTGGCGGCGGCGTGGGTATAGGTCCGGAAGGTGTTTTTACCATGTATAATGGATCCATCTACAACAACGAAGTTACCGGCAATGGTGGCGGTATGTATATAGTTGAAGGCGGTAGCGCCACCCTCTACGGCGGATATATTTACGACAACTCAGCCGCCAACGGCGGCGGTATCTACACCGAAGACCATACCGACTTGCTTGTATATCCGTGGGCAAATTTCTGGAGCAACACTGCCTACACATCGGTAAGATGGATGACCACCAACACCGACTGGGCAACTATTAAGGCTGTGTATAATGCACAAAGTCCGGGCTGCGTTTATCCTTCTTGCAATCTCTCCGCTATCCCCCCCTATGTTATGGGAACAGATTACGACAATCTTTACAACAACTATGATATAAATATAAAAACCCGAAAAATAACCTATTGCGCTGATGCTTCATGCACCAACCCTGAATATCGTTACTATTTTTCAGACAATACTCCGGATGCGTTGGGTTATACCGACCTTTTCAGCGACACGCCAACCTATCCTTTCCTTAACTGGATTACCGGTGACGATGAACCCTACGCAGCAGGCGACCCTATTTTATTAGGAGACTGCGACCCCATTTATGGAAACTGCGATGTTACGCTTTATGCGCAGTATGACGAACCTGCCGAAGCTTACCAAATTTGGAACTGGGCGGATTTGGCTTATCTTAATGTATTAGCCCAAAACGAATACCAATCTAAACAAACAGTTCCTGCGTATGTGCAAGGCTCAAATGCCATAGAAGACAAACTGAGCAATTACAGCGAGTTTTTGTTGATGCAAAACCTCGGCATACCGGGAGTTGATGGTAGTTTTGGCGATGGAAACCCCACTCCACAAAACGGCGGAGTTGAATGTCCTTACAAAGAACTTGACGGCTCCGAAACAGATCGCAGATTCGGCTGGTATGGCTATAAAAACTGGGTAACAGTATCCGGTTACAACGGTTCGGTTGCCTCCAACGATTTAGGCGTTGGCAATAGCGGCGATGGTACATATCTTACAGAGTTTAATGCCACACCCCTCGGAGATTTTTGCTGGAATGAAATAAGTCTCGGCGATAAACCTACATGGATTCCGATTGGAGAAAGAGACACATACATTACAGATCCTAAAAGACCGTTTATCGGTACTTTCAACGGACAAGGTTTTGAAATTTACGGATTGTGCGGCGCTTCAGGTATATTCGATGATGTTGAAGACGCAACCATTACAAAACTTGGCGTTAAAACTTTCGGCGACCTTGCAACACAAGCGCACAACGGCGGCTTTGCAGGCGAAATTGTTAGATCTCACATCAGCAACTGTTATTTTATTGGAGATATAACTGTTAGCGGCGCTTGCGGTGGCTTTGCCTCAAAAGCATTAGACCATACCACCATCGAAAACTGTTTTGCCAAAGGTACGGTAAACTGTCCGGGAACTCAGGTTGTTGGCGGTTTATTGGGAAGATCTGAAAACAGCACCATCAAAAACTGCTATACGGAAAGTGATGTAATAAATGAAACAGGCGGCGGTCCCGGTTTTGGCGGCTTGGTAGGTGAAATGGGTGGCGGAACTATTGAAAACTGCTATGCAACAGGTACGATAATAGGCAACAATAATGTTGGCGGCTTGGTAGGTTCCGGTGGCGGTGTTATAAAGAACAGTTACGCTTTTGGCTGCAAAGTATCAGGAAAAGGCAATGTAGGACGTATTGCGGGTTCTTTCTTTTCAGGTTTGAGCGACAACTACGCTTTTGACGAAATGGAACTTTTGAATAATGACGTAGAACAAACTCCCGTAGATAACCTTGCAGGCAAAGACGGCTACTATATAGGTTTAACCGCAGCCACTACCGTATCAACCTATGATTTTTGGTTGAACCATACCGACAACGCATGGACATATAAACCTTACACCACTGCATACGATACGCTTTCCGGCACCAACCTGCCCATTTTGAAAGCGTTTACAAAAGCCGATTTCCCAAGAGCGCAACAATCTCCCAAAATAGAGAGTTGCGAAAAAGACGCCTTTGAAATTTGGAACTGGGCTGATTTGGCATACTTACATATATTAACAAGCAGCGCTCACGCCGCAGAATGGGAATCTTATGGCAAAAAAGCGGTTTTGATGCAAAACTTGGTAATTCCGGGCGAAGAAGATCAATATTCAGACGGAACAAGCGGCGGCGAAGGTAGAGTTACACCTTGTCCTTATGACCTTGAAGATCATCCTTATCAAAAATTCGGCTGGTACGGTTACCAAAACTGGGACGGTATTGCCGACGACGGCACATTTGACCCCGAAACCACGTATGGCGTGCCATTAGTAGTTGGCGACAACATACATCTATTAACCCCTACCGAGTTCCATTGGTTCTCCGGCACCGGCTGGTTGCCGATAAGAAGCGCTTTCGAACCTTTCACCGGAACATTTGAAGGAAATGGTTTTGAAATTAGCGGATTGTGGATAACAGGGATTTCTGCTTGGTACGGTTTATTTGCTCAGGTTGGCAACGGCACAGAGATAGAAAATCTTGGTATTAAATTGGCTGATGCCGGAATAAACGGCAAGGACTGGACAGGTGGTTTGGCTGGAAGAGCAACCGGCGCTACCATTAAAAATTGTTATGTTGACGGTAAAGTATATGGCATTACCATTACGACGTATGCATGTACCGGCGGTTTGGTGGGACAGGCTGACTTTTGTACCATCAACAACTGCTACACCAACGGCGAAGTTAAAAGTTCAGGTTATAACGCTTATGCCGGTGGTTTGGTGGGATACAACGACAGCTCCACAATTACAAACTGTTACTCTACCTGCGATGTTATCGGACACAACGATTCTGATGTGAATGATAATGCAGCAGGCGGTTTGTTTGGATATAACAAAGGTCCCGTTTGGAGTTGCTACGCAACAGGAAATATAATTGGTAACGCCAAATATCTTGGCGGAATAGTTGGATATAATGAGGGGGCAGGAACTAGTCTCTCTAACTGCTATGCCTTAAATTGTTCAATAGAAGGATTAAATGCGCAGACACAATATTTGGGACGTATTACCGGTGAAGGAGTTGATTTCTACGACAACTACGCCTACGAAGATATGGAACTGTGGAGAGGCGGAATGTCTATAAAACCGTTAAACGTTGCGGATATGGTTCACAACGGTATTCATGGCGAAGATGTTGATTTAGAAGATGTTACAAAAGGCGAAACAGATCATTATGAAGCCAATGGCTTTGAATTTGACGATAATTGGACTTATAACTACATCTGTGATGACGCCGGAAGCGATTATCATGTAGGTTGTTTAACCAATATGCCCGTTTTGTCGGTGTTTACCAAAACAGATTTCCCCAAAGCCTATCAAGAAGTTATAGGCGGCTGCGGACCGATTACTCCGGGAGAAATTTTTGGAACACAAACAATATGTTATGGCGATCTGTTAGCCCCGATAACGGGAACAGAGGCAGACGGCTGTTCAAAAGTATTTTCCTACCAATGGGAATATAAAATCGGAACAACCGGTACATACGCAAACCTTCCTAATGGCGATGTAATGTCTCCATGTCCTTCCATCACCGATTATATAACAGAAGAGGAAGAAAGTTACACTATTTATTTGCGTCGTAAAGACGAATGTCGTAACGGCGACTTTGTGTATGCCGGAAACGGTCATGAAGTAACGATAACGGTAAATCCGAAACCGGTTCTTGAAGTGGAAAATGTTATACTTTGCATCGATGAAACGGTTGATTTGTCAACGCTGATAGTAGATTATGAAGGTACTTTGTCATTCTATTTAGAGAACAACTGGATCGGTTCTCCGATACCTTATGACTATGAAGTGGAGTTGGGAAATAAAAACATTTATGTAAAAACAGTATCTGACGGCGGTTGCGAAAACAAAAAATACTTTACGATAACGGGAGTCGAAAGACCTGATCCCGTTCAAGCGTCCAGTCCGCAAGGTGTGTGTAGATCTCAGATAGCACATTTATTCACCATTCCGGCGGCAGAAGATCTGATATGGTATAGTTCGGCAACCGGCGATGAAACATTGTCTACTGAGACATGGGTAGAAGATGGCGGAGAATATTGGGCGGCAAATTCAAATGATAATTGTGAATCAGAGAGAGTTATGGTAAAAGTAATCGCATTAGTAGATGCGCCCGATTTCGGAGAGTTAGAAGAACCTGTAATGTTCTGCGCGAAAGATTCACACCGCGTAAGCGATCTTGTTACAAGATTAGGAAGCACCGACCCATACCTGAAAGTATATGAAAATGAAGATGACATTAATTATTTGGGAACAAACGTTACGCTTTACTCTCACCGCTATTATGTTTCTGAATTTGATGTTACCGGTTGTGAAAGTATTGACCGTACAAAGGTAGATGTAAAGGTAGAAAATGCAGAAATACCTGTTTTCAGTGACCAAGAGATATTAGAAGACATACACATAGAAGCCGAAGTTGTACTTTGTACACACAATGTAGCAAATTTTATGGAAGATACCGAAGGCGACCTTACATTGCCAACCACTACAACCATTGCCAACCACAGCATAACCGGAACATGGAGTTACGACGGTATCATACCGGCAGAAGAAATCGATAGAGTCTATACCTTTACTCCTGATGCCGGTCAGTGCGCCACAACGCAAACCGTTCGGGTAATTGTAACAGAAAGTATAAAATTTGTGTGGGATGAAGATCACGAAACAATAGCCTGTAGCGGCGTACCGGTAGTTTATACCATACACCCGTCAGAATTTGAGTACGACTTTAGTCCGGCTTGCGACGACACAGATGAAGAACAATTTGTTATTTGGGACAACGTAGGACCAAACTGGATAGAACTTACATGGCAAAACAACGGAACAGCGCCTTTTGAGTGTGAAATAGGTGTATTTTTAACAGAAAACCACGGACAGGATTGTGAAGATTGGAGCAGTATGCACGAGTATAAATATATCATGGTATATCCTAATTTCAATCCCGATTTCTCTTTCACCACAGAATATTGTATAGGCGATACTCCGGATCTTTTACCAACAACAGATAACAGCGGCTATGTAATGGGATCATGGAATCCTCCAACTATTGATGTATCAACTCCGGGTATAAAATACTACAGATTTACCCCCACTACAAAGTGTACCAGTTCGATAGATGTTGAAGTGATAGTAAACAGTTGCGACTGCGAAGAACCCGCTACCGTTACCTTAGGTAAAGAGGAGATAAACGTTTGTGCCGGCAACACCGTAACCGTAGGCGCCACTTTCGGCGGCGGAGCAACCATGATAACGGCGCTTGAAATTACCGGAAATTATCACGGTACTTTGGCAGAAATACCGTTGAATGTACCCATTGAAAAACCATTTGAAGTGGTATATACCTCCCATCCCGATGACGCAGGAGAAGACATTACAATAACCATCACTACCGATAAACCGGAAGGCGACGCCTGCGCAGCGGCTACTGCCACGCTCACCATTCACGTTGAACCGTCATCAAACGACTGCGCCGTAGCGATGGATTTATACGTATTTTTGGAAGGTCCTGCCCGTAAAAATATCACCGAAGGCAACCCCTCCGGTTTTATGACCTCTTTAATACAAGATTTATTGCCCGACGAATGTCCTTATGACAATAGCATCGTTTACGAACACATCACAAACCCCGAAGGTCCGTTAGGAAAAATCATAGATTGGATATTGGTAGAAATATGGGAAGTTGATGAGGAAAACAGAGTTTACACCGTAGAGGAGTCCAAACCGTTCTTGTTGAGAAATGACGGTAAAGTAGTAGATTTAGGTGGCAGCGCCCCCGAATTTGCAACGCCGGAAAATGCCGAAGATAAAGACCTCCGTATTGTGGTGAAACACAGAAACCACATGTCGGTGATTAGTAAAACTGTAACCGAAGACATCATCGCCGGCGCAGTTCCTTACAACTTTACCACCCAGTTATCGAAAGCCTTTGGTTTCCCCGGCAACTCCAATCCGATGGTAGAAATCGACGGTAAATTCTGTATGTGGGGCGGCGACCTCAACTCAGACGGCATCATAGACGCCGACGACGCAGCCTTGTTCAAACACGGCGTAGTGCATGGAACAGACTTGGGTTACGACAACCTCGCCGACTTTAACTTCTGCGGAGAAATAGGACCACAAGACAAAGAACTATTCAAAACCAACCTCAAAGGAACAAAAAGTTCACCTGTACTACTATTCAAAAAACGTAAATAATAATGCAATATAAAAATGTAAATAAAATGAGTAATAACAATAAAAATAATATAAAAATGAAAAAGTTAACATTGAAAAGCATCATTACTATTGCATTGTTGTTGATATGCAGTATAGTAAAAGTATCGGCGCAAAAACCCGACGGCTATGAATTTTTCCTTGAAAAATTGGAAATCAAATTAAATGATTTCAGATATGACTACGTGCAAGATGCCATAGTGTTTGAATTGCAAATGCAAGCAAGCGAAGGATACCTTGCGGGCGCTACCAAACCGGCATCAGCGCTGAGTATCAAATATGCCTTATATTTGGAAGATGGCGTAGAACTGCAAGATATGCAAAATAACTTCGGAACAATGGCGTCTCCCGCTCCTTTCGGAATAACTTCGTTTGACACAGGTATCGTAGCCGACACCCTCTTCTGCATCACCATCGATAAAGATTATGACGATGACTATTCAACAATGCCTGACTTTACAGCAGGTTGGCAAACCGTTGGTACCGTAGCCATTCCGGTTACAAGTACCCAAAAACCAACATGGCATACCTATATCGAACTTCTGCCGTTAGACCCCGACGATGACGACTATTTTGAATTTAGATCGTTTTGGACTAACCACGAAGTAGATGCCGGATTTGCCTGCGGCGGTTTTGACTTCAAAGAAAAAACCAGTCTGCAATACATGATCAGTTACTCCGCAGGAAAAGGCGATGCCGGAACCAACGAAGCCGTAAACTATTGCGATTTAAATTACTGCTACTACATCAGTGAATACGAAACCGAAGAAGACATCTATGAAATAGCGCCTGCCACCGGTTTAGACCGAATTGACGATTTTATCTGCTGGATAGACCAATACGGCAAATGCTGGTTTCCGGGAGATAAAGTATTAGACCTCGACGACTTGGAATTAACTGCCCTTTATGCAGAAATTATAGTTTCCGAATTAACCATTTGCGAAGGCGAAAGTACTACCTTATCATTAGATGAAGAAGAAGGCGTAGTATGGACATGGTACGCGGGCGGTTGCGGCGAAGAAAACAGCGGCACATACGTGGGGACTACTACCGACGACCCCTTGGAGGTATCTCCAACCACCACCACCATCTACTACGTGCGCTATGAAGGCGACGAAAATAACAGCATCTGCAAAAATGTAACCGTAACGGTAAACGAAAACGTAACGCCTGAGTTTACTTTTGCGAACACGCTGACTTATTGTCAAGGTGAAACAAATCCGGAAACCCTGCCGACAACATCGAGCAACGGCATTACCGGAACATGGAGTCCGTCAACCATCAACACCGCAACGGTAACAACAACCCCGGACACCTACACCTTCACCCCGACAACCGGCTTGTGTGCCACTACCAAAGAAATTACGGTAACGATAGAACCCAAATATCTTGTAACATATTATGAAAACGGCGGTACTTCTGTCGTTCCTCCGGCGCTTGACCATTGTGTCAATACCACCGTAACGGTACAGTCTCCTCCTGCCGGTTTAAGCAGAATCGACCATACCTTTATCGGCTGGGCATACGCCTTTGACGCTACCACACCCAATTTTCCATGGGACGGAACAACATTCACCGTAACACCCGAATTTACCATTACCGGCGTTGTTGATTTGTTTGCAGTATGGGCGCTTGATCTTTGCGATCCGGCAACTCCTCCCTCCGCCACCTCGCCGCAGATGTTCTGCACCACAGCAAAAGTTGAAGATTTGCGCGCAGAAGGCGCCAACCTCACATGGTATAACTCCGTCGGTGCAGAGATGCTTCCCGGAAGCAACATCACCGCCGGTATCTACTATGTAACACAAAAAACCTCCGCAGGCTGCGAAGGCGAATGGACTCCGGTAACGGTTATCATCAACCCCAACGTAGTGATAGACGCGCCGAGAATGCCCGGTGAAATAGAGATTTGCGAACCTACCACCTTAGCAGAAATACCTACCAACGGCAACCCCAACATCAACTGGTACACCACCATGACAGGCGGCAGCCCGATAGACCCGACAACCGTTGTTCTAAACTCCTCTGGCTCTCCATACTATTTCTATGCAGGATTAGTAACCTCAAACGGACTCTGCGAAAGCGTACAACGTGTCGAAGTCATCATCACACTCGTTAGCACGATCAGCATACCGGAGATAGAATCGCCGCAACACTTCTGCGACGGCGCATTAGTGGCAAATTTGGATAAACCCAACGATCAAATTTTATGGTATTATGACAATATCGATACCACTCCGTTGAATGCAGACGATATGTTGGAAGACCACACCTACTACGCAGCACAAAAAGCAGGCAACTGCATAAGCGCTCGCGTTGCAGTAAGTGTTGTGATTGACCAATATCCCGCGCCGACAGCACCCGCCGTACAAACAATGTGTAAAGTAGAGTTTGTCTCCGACTTGGAAATTACCGGCGCCGGTATCAAATGGTACGATGAAACACATACCGAAATACTCACACCGGAAACTACACCGGTAGAAGACGGCAAATTCTACTACGCCCGTCAAACAGCAGGAGACGACTGCGAAAGCGACGAAACCGCCGTAAAAGTAGTAAGAGATTGCTACACTCCTTACGGAACGGTATTCCCGTTTGTCCATACCGAAACCGCTTATGACAATGAAGTAGTAACAATGGCGAAACTGTACAGTCTGCCACCAACAACCGCTTCCGATAAAATCGGATACATCCTCAAACAAAAACCGATAAGAGAAGTAGTAGTAACCTATTACGACTGCACTGTTGACGAACCCGTTGTGGGCGCACCCAAAAACCCCGGCATCATTGGCAACACCAACAACCCCGGACTTCCCATCGATTGGGCGTCCATTGGCGTTACACCCACCGGATCGGTCAGCCCCGCCACAATCACCGCAACCGACAAATGTTCTAACGGAGTTATCGGAAAATACTACTTCACCGACCTTGCCCCCGACGACTACGTGCTGGAGATATCCCGTCAAGGATTCCTCACCCGTTACGCTCAGATTACCGTTGGCGCCGGCGGAAACCTCTATCTCGGACACCGCGAAATATTAGCCGGAGACGTCAATGGCGACCGCAAAATAGATGACAAAGACCTTTCGGCAATTCGTCCCAAAGTAGCCTCACACGGCTCCTCTAACTTCGCATGGAAATACGACTTCGACGGCAACGGCGTTATCAACAACACCGACATCGGCATCATCCGCCTCAACCTCAACGCCCTCAGCAGTATCTACTTAGATACAAAGGAGTTTATGGGTTATTAGTGGTTAGTGCATAGTGATTAGTGATTAGTAAAAACCGCCGGCGGCGCCGGCGGTTTTTTTTTATTCCCGCCAACCTTTTTAATATTTATCACATAGTTTTATAAAAAAATGTCCTGTTTTGGTGTGTGATTTTTGGAAAAGGACGATTTTTGTCTCCGTTTGAGAGTTTTCACGCTTAATATTAGTTTGAAATAGTGTGAAAAAATCACATTTACATATTTTAGGACAATATCAGCCATTTATTTGTCCGAGTTTTTGTAAAAAACGGTTTGTGCAGCGTTGGTATTCGCTATACTTTTGCACCCAGAAACAAAGAGTGATAAATATACATAAAAATAACGAATGATTTATGACTAATTTTAGAAACTTTTTTGACTGATTTACAGCGAATTAAAAACACACAAATAGTAATAATTAAATAGTAAACGAGAAATGAAAAAATTCAGAGAAATGGTGAAAAACCTACGGATGGTTAAAAAAGCGCTCTTTTTGTTGCTATTGATTTCTATGATAGCGATGAATTCTTTTGCCCAACGTGTTACCAACGCGGGGGATCATTTTTTTGTGGCATTTGGAAAAAACGGATGTATTACAAATTCTCAAGTTTCAGGCTATTACATTGAATTGATATTGAGAATCACTACAATGGATGCAGATGCAAATGTTACGCTTCACTTTAAAAATAATCCTACACTTGATATTACCTTTAATGTTAAAGCCGGTACTATTTTTGATTATATATTATCGGACGACCAAGCAAAATCTTCTTACTCAGCGTTAGGGGGTTATAATTTGCCCAACAATACCTCTATTGAGGTCTCTTCCGACAGTCCGATTATTTTGGTTGCTGTAAGTACTGCAAACGCCAGCGTAGAGGCTACTCAAATTTTCCCGGTATCAAAATTAGGAACGGAATATATAAATTCCGGTATGGAAGTATATACAGGTAGTTCGGGTCAGCAAGGCGTATGTGATCATTACGATTCATATATGGTGATTGCTACAGAAGATAATACCAACATTACACACTACATCGGAGTAAACACATATACTTCTAATAATTTACAAAAAGGGCAGGTTATTTATGTTCCGGCAACAAAAAAAACAGCGCCAAGAGTTGTAGCCAACAAGCCGGTTGCTTTTTTTCAATCGGGTACTTACAGCGAAATAGGTACCAGAAAAAATCATACATTCGAACAATTAGCGCCAACTAATCAATGGGGTACAAAGTTTATTTTGCCTACCAACGACCTGAATGCTATTTTTGGAAGAATTTATGCAAAAGACGACCAAACCACCGTAACGTTGAAATTCTCTGACGGTACGAACCCCGAAACGTATCTTATTAGCGGTACTCCTGCTCAACGATATAAAGATGTTCGTATCGATGCTGACCCGAACCTTCCTCCTTATCACCCTAATGCCAAAGCCTGTTATATAGAGACGTCGGCGCCGGTGAGTGTTTGTATCTACCATTTAGATAATCTTGGTAATCACGCACTTGGCAATATGTCGCAACCGGGTGTAGCATGGTTGCCTCCTATGGAACAAAGAACACGTAATGTGTTAGTTAGCCCGCTTGACTTAAATGGAAGACATGTGTATTTGGAAATATTTCATCACTTATTAATCATAGCGCCTACCGCAAGCAGAGATAAAACTACTATTTCTATTAATGGTAATACTCCCCTTTCGGTGCAAAATATCAATGAATTTACATGGTGGGCAGATTCTATTGGAGGCAGCGATTACTCTTTTGGACGATATTGTTTCGGAACAAGTCATCCGGGCGCCACTCCTCCCCGTTATTTGAACATAACCACCATGATTGACAACCCCGATGGCATCATTGTGTTAGCCTACGGACAGGGTAGTTATACCAATTACTTTTATGCGGCAGGAGACGCCGGACGCGACCTCGAGCAAGCCCCCGACTGGGTGCGCCTCCGCGAAGCCGTAAATGATTTAGGAGCAGAAACGGTAACTGTTTACCCGCTATTCTCTCCCATTAAAGAGCAACTTATCGGAACACACTACGATTTAGTACTTACAGAACACCAAGATTCCATCTACAGCGATGGAGCGTTTATAAATATTAACCACAATGTTTCCATTAACTTTGACGGCAATTTGCCCACCGACACTTTAATATTATATACAGAAAACTCCACCGACGGCAGACATTTCCAAATGTCAGGAAACGCAACCAAAACCTTTGCCTTTGACAAAGTAGCATTAGACGGCGGCAACAAAGCAGGCGGTATTGACGCATCCGCAGGAACAAACACAATTACAGGCGTTGCCATACAAAATTGTATCTCTGTTGGCGTCGGTGGCGGAATTAATGCAAGTTCGCCGGTAACGCTGAACAATGTAATCATAAAAAACTGCAAGGCAGGATACAACAACGGCGTATGGAATATTAACGGCTCCGGCGGCGGAATTTGTGCCTCCGATGCTTTAACAATTACCCATTCAACGATTGACGGTTGTCAAGCAGGCGGTTACGGCGGAGGTATTCAATGTGCAGACGCCGACATCAGTTATTCAACCATTCAAAAAAACAAGGCGGCAATGCAGGGAAATAGAGCGCTGGTAGGCGGCGGAATAAACAGCACGAATAGCATCACTATGGCACATTCTGCCGTTAAAAACAACAGTTGCATCAGTAACGCCGGCGGAATTAACGCCACAAATCTTACATTAACCGGCGATATAGAAATAAGTGACAACACCTCCGGTTTCTTTGGCGGCGGTATAAAAACAAAAAATATAGACCTATCAAACATCGCGCAATTGATTGTAAAAAACAATGAAGCAACAGAAGACGGCGGCGGAATGTATGTAAATAACGATTTGATTTTTCCCAATAATGCAGTCGTTGAAATTAGCGGAAACATCTCTATCGATGGCGACGGCGGCGGTATTCACGTAGAAGATGGCGTGTTGCATATAGCAGGTCATTTTACCGTTGCAAACAACAAAGCAGGAAACAACGGCGGAGGACTCTCCGTTTATGACCCCACAACCCTGACCACGCACGGAAACAACATTATTTTCTCCGACAACGAAGCAATAAACCCCTACTGGATTAAACACGATGATTTGTACAGAGGTATTTTAGGCACAAACATCATCAATACGCACGCTCCTGCCCATCCTCCATTGAAACATAACACCTTCTCCGAACCTCCTACAATAAACGCCCCTTTTGAATACGCTTACAACAACTTTGACGTGAACTGGGCGCCGAAAAACGGTACTACTTCAAACCCTCTTCCTTTCCAAATTTGGAACTGGGCAGACCTCGCATATCTCAACGTTTTAATAGAAAATGAATACCAATCCAAACAAACTACCCCCGTATATGTAGGTTTAGGCGAAAAAATTAGTGATTATAGCGAGTTTTTGCTCATGCAAGACCTCTTCTCGCCCGATAGTTTGAGTAAATTCCCCACCTCCGGTATCGGTTGCGACTACGAATCGCCACGTAACAAAGGCTGCTACGGCTACCAAAACTGGAATGGAAACAGTTATATCACCTCCGGTTCACTAAAAGTAGGCGGAAACAACACAGCCGAATTGACAACAATACCCATATCCTACACTGCCATTACCGACAATTACTGCTGGGACGAAAACGGATGGAACCCCATTGGACGGGAAACGTTCGGTTTGTCAAGAGCATTTACAGGCATATTTCACGGGAAGGGATTTGTTGTTAACGGACTGTTGATCAACAGACACAATGTAGGACAAGGATTGTTTGGACATGTTGAAAATGCAGTTATTGATAGTCTTGGAGTGAATGGAAATGTTACCGCAGATAATAGTAGTTCTGCCGGAGTCTTGGCAGGAGAGGTAATTGATTGCGAAATTTCCCACTGCTACGCTATCGGAAAAGTACAGGGAAACAATTATATCGGCGGTCTTATCGGAGATCTCAAAGGAGGAGATAATAACGTAAGTAACTGTTATGCCGAAGTTATGGTGAAAGGCTATCGATTGGTTGGAGGATTGGTAGGCAGTGTTGTCAATGCACAAATCAACAACTGTTACGCCGGCGGTAGTGTCGCAGGAGATAAAGATGTTGGCGGAATGATAGGAAATGCTGACAAAGTACAACTCCTCAATGGCTACGCTACCGGCGATGTTGCGAGTGAAACTGAATATGCCGGCGGACTAATAGGAATTATTTTTGATTCGGAAATAGAAAACTGTTACGCCACAGGAAACCTCTCCGGAACAACGCAATACATAGGCGGATTTATAGGAGATATGTATAGAACGCAAGTCTCTAATAGTTATTCCACAGGCAATATCACCGGAACAAATAGTTATGCCGGAGGATTTGTCGGACAAGTAGAAAATTTAAGCAAGATTACGAACTGCTTTGCTTTTTGTTCACAAGTATCCGGAACCCAAAATGTCGGACGTATTGCCGGTGTAATTGATAACTCTACGCTCAAAAACAACTACGCCCTCACCTGTATGCGCGTAAACGATACCTTAGTATCCCCAACAAACCCACACGCCATTGTTACAGATATCCACGGCGCAAATATAGATATTGAAAGCGCAACCACCCCCGCCATTTTCAAAAGAACCCCTTACGCTAACGACTGGGACTGGACAACGGCATGGGATTTTGTTACCCCTCCGGGAACAAACGTAAAAGTAGCAGAAGGTACCAACCTGCCCGTGCTGAGAGCATTCGATATTTCAACGTCAATATTTTTCAATACAATACAAAAAGCCATCGCAATATGTTTGGAATGTACCGAACCCGCTGAAATAATACCGATACACGAGGGCGTTCAACCCAAAAAATAAATAGAAAATTTAGTAATTAACAACCATAAAAAAGAGAAAAAATGAATAACACAGTAGTAAATTTAGAATTAGGAAATGCAACAGTAGATTTCCTCAACAACAACGAAAACAACAACTTTAATAACATTATTAATAACTTTAAAAATTTAGTAAAAATGAAGAAAAATCAATTTTTCAAAAAAATGACGCTCACAGTAGCGATGATTGCGCTTAGCGGCGCCATGTTTAATCTTTTAGCGCAAACGCCTGTTTGCGAAGGCGATACTTATGAAATCGCTGTAAAAATCACTAACGCATCAACAATTGATGCAGAATGGGTAAATGGTAATGCCGGTACCGGAAACGTACCGCAACCGCAATTCGATCAAGATGAAGAAGTCTGGGTATGGACTTACGCAACAAAGCCCCAAGACGCAGGTAAAGTCATCAAAGTACGCTTCTCTACCAACGCCACAGGCGAATATTGCGAAGGCGAAGGCGAAGCATCGGAAGTTTTTGAATTTACGGTACACCCGAAATCTTTGGCAACTCAAATCGCTGTAACCGGCAACGAAGCCGCTATTTGTAGCGGACAAACGGCAGAGTTAGCCGCAAACATCGTTGGTAACGACATCAACAATCCGGTATTCAATTGGTATGCAGCAATAGATGCAGCCGAACCGCTCCACACCGGCGCAACCTACGAAACAGAACAACTGTACGCCACCACCACCTACTACGTATCGGTAGAAGGTAGCAACTATTGCGAAGGTGAAGCCGACGCCAACGGACGTAAAGCCGTAACCGTAACCGTTTATGACAAAACCATTGCAACGCAAATCGCTGTAACCGGCGACGAAAACGCTATTTGTAGCGGAACAACGGCAGAGTTAGCCGCAAGCATCGTTGGTAACGACATCAACGATCCGGTATTCCATTGGTATTCAGCAATAGACGCAGCCGAACCGTTCTACACCGGCGCAACCTACGAAACAGACCAACTGTACGCCACCACCACCTACTACGTATCGGTAGAAGGTAGCAACTATTGCGAAGGCGAAGCCGACGCCAACGGACGTAAAGCCGTAACCGTAACAGTAAACGACCGCCCCGACGCGCCTACATTAACCGTCGCCGCAGAAGACCTGTTTATTTGTCAAGAAGAAAAAATTACTCCGGCATTTTTGATAGATTTTGTAGAAAGCGACTATGACATTGAGTTTTACACCGATGCAAATTGCAGTCAACCATTAACCAGCATCACCGCTCTGTTATCGGAAGGCTCATACACCATCTATGCTATCTCCAAAGACTCACAAACCACCTGTTCTACAGACCCATCTAACAAATTAACCATCAAAATAGATGTTCATCCTTGTACTTGCGATACGCCTGCTGAAATCCAAATCATACGTCAAGGCGTAAAACACTAATTAACAAGCAAATAAACTTGGCAATTATTAACTGTAAATAATCAATAAGATGAAAAAAATCACGAAAAATGTAAGGTCAGAAAGAGGAAACCCAACGGCGGGTTTCCTCCAAGATCGCTACGAAAATGTAGCGGTGATGAAAAATCAAAATGGTTTTTTCAGAAAAACAGTGTTTACAGTAGTAATGTTTGTATGGTGTGGCGCTATGTCTTATCTTTCGGCGCAGCAAATCTGTGTAGGAGAAACCTACGAAGTAGCGGTAAAAATCCATTATGCAACAACATTAAAAGCAGAATGGCTAACAGGCAACGAAGGAACCGGAACACTCTCACAACCGCAATTAGAAGAAGACGGCATCTGGACATGGCTCTATCCAACAACCCCGCAAGACGCAGATAAAATCATTAAAGTACGCTTATTTACCGATTTCATAGACGAATTTTGCGAACCGGCGGAAGAAATTATCGCATTCACGGTAACAAAATGTAACAGTTACACCGTCAGCGGCACCGTTTTCCCGTTTGTTCACACAGGAAGTAAAGAATTTGATAACCAATATATAACAACGGTAAGACTCTATAATATGCCACCGGCAACCGCTTCCGATAAAATCGGATATATCCTCAAACAAAACCCGATAAAGGAAGAAATAGTAACTTATTACGACTGCACCGTTGACAAAACCATCATAGGCGCACCCAAAAACCCCGGCTATATGGGCGATATCAACAACCCCGGATTACCCATTAATTGGGCGTCCATAGGTATTCCTAACCCCGTCAATAGAGACGATATCACACTCTCCGAAACCGACAAATGCCCATCAGCCAATATTGGAAAATTCTCCCTCGAAAACGTCCTTGCCGGCGAATATGTGATAGAAATATCCCGCCCGGGATTCTTAACCCGCTACGGCGTAATTACCGTTACCGGAGATATGTATTCCGGTCATCGTGAAATCTTGGCAGGCGACGTCAACAGCGACCGCAAAATTGATGACAAAGACGCTTCTGTTATCCGAACTAAAACAAGTGCATACGGAAATGCCGGATATGAACCTAAATATGATTTAACCGGAGATGGCGCTATTAACGCCTCCGACATCAATATTATACGTTTTAACTTTAACGCATACAGTACCATCTATCAGGAGACGGCAGAT
>Ga0082212_10004384_pt1 | contig 19571 bp, 14 predicted proteins | sample TergutNt197P3_FD_71548 | JGI IMG/M metagenome (GOLD analysis project Ga0082212, IMG submission 71548) | Neocapritermes taracua P3 segment gut microbial communities from Petit-Saut dam, French Guiana - Nt197 P3 | ecosystem: Host-associated > Arthropoda: Insects > Digestive system > Gut ... | reverse complement strand
TGTGCCTGCTGTGTCGCTTCTTCTTTTACCTGCTCGACCTGCTGCGTAACCTCTTCCTTTACCTGCTGTACCGCCTGATCTGCGGCGTCTTTTACCTGATTGGTATACTCCCTCAGCTTCTGTTCCAGTTCGGTTTTTTTGTTGTTGAGGATATTTTTCAGTTCGTCCATCGCCGCCTTGTCGCCCCGTGCCAGTGCAAAGAGGACATCGAGTTCTTCCTTCGAGACGAACCTGCCGTCGATGTACTGGTTTATTTTCTCCCGCAGTACCCGCTCAATTTCGTCCATCGCTTTTTTCGCGTATTCTTCCACAATACGCCTGAGCGCCTGCGCCATCAATTCGGCGATGTTGGTCGTCAGATGAAATTCATCGGTCCTGTCAACATGATGGCTGTACTGTATGCCAAGGTTGATATTCCCCGCCTGCCGGACCGCTGTGTCCAGCGCCTGGGCTATGGTTCCCACCGGGTCTACCAGCATGGCATTGTTCAGCATAATGTCCCCGCCGCCTGAAAAGCCGCCGCCGGTATAGCCGGTTACATTAACCGAAAATACCGCATCGCTTTTTAAGCCGTTTATCCCCGCTTTGGCAAGGGCGTCGCCCAGGCTGACGGGAAAACCGCTGCCCGAGACTTCCGCCCCGAAACGGTCGGTGGCTGCGGATGTAAAATCGGCGCTGCCGTTAAACGCAACCTGCCGCTCGAGGCTGCCCGATTCTTCCTTAACCGCAAGTTTCAGCGTAACGGGGCGGCCTGTTATATCGGGGCTGGAACTGATGTTCCGCATGTCAAATGCCCAGTTCCACGGCTGGATGGTAAAATCGGACGCCACAATGCCAAGGTAAAATTTGGGGTACGCCCTCGTCGGGAAAATGACATCCCTTCCCCTGAAGACCACTTTTTGCTCTTTCGCGGGTTTTTCCGTTTTTGGCATCGATTCCGCCATCGCCTTGATTTTTTCCAGGACTTCCAGGGCGCGAAGCCCGTAGTCGAAGTACAATTCCCCGGTATCGGTAAGTACTTCGCGGACAGACGGTTCAAGCGCTGCGAATGCTGCGCCGCTGTTGATGTCGATGTACGATTTCAGGTGATTGATGTCATCGGTAATGGCATTGCGGGCGCTCTGCTCCAGATTCCGCACGGTGTTTATGTCATCTTCAATGCTTGTGACCATGTTTGCCGCATCGTTGGCCGCAGTTTGCACGGTGGATATCATTGTATTCACGTTATTAATCATTGTGTTAACGTCATTCACCGCCTGCCTGACCGATTCGACATTGCGGACATCGACATTGGGAACGGTAAAATTAATAAAGGGCTGCGCCGCGGATTTCAGCTCTTCGGTTCTTGCCTTTGCCAGATCAACCTGGCCCTTCCATTTCGCTGCGGTATCGTTGTACGCGCCGATGGCGTCGTCGTACAGCTTCGGCGTGTGGAGCTTGTCGAACTCGCGGTTAAGCAGGCCCATCGCGTCAAAGTTCTGAAGATCGACAAGAGGCGGCGCTTCGGTTTTTTGTTTTTCCCTTTGGGATCTTGGTATGTAATTCGGCAAAGCGCCGGAAACGGTCCTCTCTGTCCCGAACCGGATGGTGTCGGCGCGTACCTCCTCAATGTAAATTTTCCCCCGCAGCACCGCTTCCGGTTTCAGTTTGATTCTCGTCCTGCCCATCTGGAACAGGTTTGTCATGGGCTTGTCGCGGTTCGCCACGGTGATTCCCCCCGTGCTGATGCTGAAGTCGATCAGGCTGATGCGGAGGTTGTGCACGTCGGACTTTGCCTCGAAAATCGCCTCAAGCCCCTTTTCCATCGCCCGCTGCAGGAGGGGATTGGCGAAAACAATGAAAAAGACCGCAGTTCCGCCAAAAATAATGCCCGCCAGGACAAAGGGGACCATGCGGACTGGGCCCTTGTGGTTTTTGTTTATCACGACAAGCAGTTGTTTCAGCCTTTTTGCCCCGGCCTTGTCGATCCCTTCGCGGATACGGTATTTGCCGTCCTTCAGATCGAACTGCGATGCAAACCAGTCCCTGTCGGCATCTTGCGGAATATATTTAAGATAGCGTTTTCTGAATGCCTTTTCTTTGATGGGTTTTTTTATTTTCCCCGGTACTTTTCCGTCTTTATCTTTCATACCTTCTCCCTACTTGCCCTTGTTCATGGCGGCTATTGCGCTGTCTATCGCCTTAAATAACGGGAATTTTAAAATGATTTTTACCACTTTAAATTCCCTGATCCTATGCCCGATAGTTTTCCGGTACAGGTCTATGAGCGGCATGGAAATGAAAAATAGCAGGGCCGACAGCACGATGCCGGCCGCAATGCCGCCGGCGACCAGGGTGTTGTTGAATTTCGTATATGGAACAAAGGGCATGTTGTACAGAGAGGTGAACAGGCCCTGCAGCGGGGCTGCGTGGAGGATCTCCCATCCCAGCAGGTCAATCGGAGGGGCCAACATCGGCAGGATCAGTTTGACTATCGCCATGACGAGTATTTTGGAACCGTGGTGGTGGGAAAATAAAAATGACACCACCAGCAGTATTATCCAGAAAAAACTGCCCGCCGGAACGAGTCCCAGCAGGAGACCCCATGCCAGCCCTGCAGCGATTTGTCCTTTTTTGACATTGCCGTTCAGGGCGACAAGCAAATTGGCAATTCCTTTTATCATAAGGAAAACCTCCTGTTATTCTACTTTAAACTTTGATACTTCTTTTATCAGGTTGTCAATTCCATGCTGGTTTTTGCCGCATAGGTCGTTCACCGAATGTACTGCGGTGTTTATCTGATCTGCGCCCAGCGCCATCTCGTTCATGCCCGTGGTGATCTCCTGCGTCGCCCTTTCAAGGTTCTTGCTCTCCCGGATCACTTCGGACGAGCCCTCCAGCATCTCAGTCGATCCGCCCTTTACCTGCCCGGTTATCTCGTTCACGGCGCCGATGGCCTCCAGTATCTGCTTGCTCCCCTGGCCCTGTTCCTCCATCGCGTTGCGGATGTTCTCTTCCTGCTCCGCTACCGTTCTGACGCTCCTGTCGATGGCTTCAAATTTCCGCAGGACGTTGTCCGTGGACGATGTTATTTTATCGATCGACGCTTTTATTTTTTTAAGTACGGTGCTGATAGTCTTGGACTGCTCGCTTGAATTCTCCGCCAGTTTGCGTATCTCGTCGGCGACGACGGCAAAGCCTTTGCCCGCCTCGCCCGCATGTGCCGCTTCAATCGCCGCGTTCATCGAAAGCAGGTTGGTCTGGCTGGCGATGTTTTCCATGACGGAGTTGATCTCCAAAAGGCCCTCGGACTCGCGGGCGATCTCCTGAATGTCCGCTGCCACTTCCTGCAGTCCGTTGCGTCCGTCTTCGGAAGCGTCGGTCAGTTCGTTAACGTTGTCGCCGTTTTTAACGAGGGTCTGGGTTACGGACTGGATGTTGGCGATCATCTGTTCGATTGCTGATGAGGAGCGGTCGACGCTGGCAGACTGGCGCTCGACATGCCCGTTGAGCCTGTCGATGTTGACGGTTATCTGTTCCATGGTGGCGTTGGTTTCGGTAACGGAGGCGCTCTGGTTGATGATGCGCGTCTTGATGCTCTGGATGTTGGCGGTTATCTCGTTTACCGCAGCGGCTGTTTCGCTCATGTTGCTGGCGAGGTCGCTGCCGATGTCGGACAGGGTAGACGCTTCTTTTTTAATGGCGAAGACCAGGTTTTTTATTTTTTCCAGGGTCAGGTTAAAGTAGCGGGAAAGGTCCCCTATCTCGTCCTTTGAGCTGGCGATTATCTGCTTGGTCAGATCCCCTTCGCCTTCGGAAATATCCTTCAGGGTATCCGCCACCTTGGCGACGGGCCGGGTGACCGAACTGAGGACCAGGAATAAAATAATCGCCGTTATTGCTATCGCTATTGCCGCCACAATGACGGTGGTTGTGGTCAGCCTGTTTACTTCCTTCATGATGTGCGCTTCCGGCGTCGTTACCATAACCGACCATACGTTGTCCGAGTTTCCAAAGCGGATGGGGACCATGACGATTTCCATGTTCGTATTAAGGCGCGGGGAAAACGAATTACAGGTATACATTTCCCCGCTCAGCACGGCCCTTTTTGCATCCTGCACATGTTCGCCGTAAATCGCTTCTACGTCGATCATGCTTCCTACCTGATCAGGGGCCAGGTGGCCCATTATCATGCCGTTCCCCGAATACATTACCATGGCGGCTATCTCTTCGTAGGTTTTTACAACCTGCGTCACCGCCTGCTGTATCGCATCAATGTCCATTAGGCAGCCCACGCCCCCTACCGTCTCATTGGTGCGGGAATTGATGATGGGAACCATCATCCTGAGCAGATAGGTGTCCCTTCCATCTATGTGCCGGGGAATGGGGTGTTCGATTCGGTCCCTTTTTGAGTTCGGGCCGGTTATGTAGGCCATTGAAGCCGGTATATCGGTAGTAGTCCGGGCATCTATGTCGCCGTCTTCCCTGGTGTAGGTAATGGCGTACTGCCCGTCCGGGCCGGAACCTACACGGTCGATGAATGCGGCATCCATGCCGTCTATGGAGTTTGGTTTCCAGACTACATACAGGTTGATAAGGTCGGGTTCTGAAATGATCGTGCCCGAAAGCATGTTGTCGAAGCGTTCGCGGCGCTCATCAGCCGGAATGCTTTCGTACTCGTTCATAACATAGGCAAGGCTGCGAAGCACCTGCAAACGGCGTTCCTGCTGGCCCTTCCAGTACTCGGCCTGTTCGGCGACCAATCGATGCATTTTTTCAATACTTAAGCCGCGGGTAATGCCGGAGGACTCAATTAACAGAAGTACGGCAATTCCCGCTACCACGACCGTCATGATGCCAATCACTAAAAGGCTAAGTTTGAATTTAAGCTTCATCGTTTTCTCCCTAATGTTCAGTGTATATCTACTTGCCGCTCCAATTCAAGCGAAAAAACTTTGCTTTTGCGTTCATAATCATATGCCTGCCGCTTCCGTTCTGGCAGGCTGTCTATGGCGGCTTCGCGGAAGCCGAGGGACTCGAACCAGTCCTGGGTTTGGGTGGTCAGGACAAATACGGCGCTCATGCCCTTTTTGCGGGCCTTTTCTATCAGGCTGCCGACTATCCGCCGCCCCAGGTTCATCCCGGAATAGAGGGGGTCGGCAGCGACGGCGGCAATTTCCCCCCGGCCTTCGCCCCAGTCATGCAGCGCCCCGCAGGCGTGGATCGAGCCGTCGATCTCAAAGACGGCATAGTCGTCCCGCTTTTCCTGTATCTGATCCGCCGTTCGCCGGATGAGGATGCCCGCCTGCATCAGCGGTTCCATCAGGCGCAGCAGGTCGGGCAGGTCCCGGCTGTGAAAGTCACGGATCGATTCGTATTCATCGGCATAGACCATCGTCCCTGCGCCGAGGTTGGAGAACAGTTCCCGCAGAACGGTCCCTTCCTCCCTGCCGTCGATCAGGTGTACCCGGTCGACCCCTGCCCGACATGCCCGCAGCGCCAGCCTGAGTCCCCGCAGGGTTTGCGGCAAATGCGGCGCCTTCTGTCCGCCGGCAGCATGTGCGCCGGCCATCAGCGAAATGATCGCTTCCGTTTCCTGCGGGGTCAGCCGAACGCTGCCGTCTTCCCTGATTTCGATATCCTGCGGCAGCGGGCAGTCGCCGCGGCATATTCCCCCCTGGGTAGAAACGATGAACAGCTTTGCCGCGCCCAGCGCCTGCGAAACCGCCAGTGCGATTTCGTCGCTGGGCACATTGTAGCTCTTGCCCGAAGGGCTCCAGCCGATGCAGGGCAGAATGGGAACCATGCCCAGGTTCAGCACCCGCCGGATTGAATCGGCGTAAATTTTATCGACGGTTCCTGTCTGCCCCATGTCGATACCATTAACCACTCCCAGCCCCCTGGCGCGGACAAAATTCCCGATCAGGGCCTCCACCCGGCTGCCGGACATCAATGTCATATAACGGGTCGCAACATGAAACGCCGCCATTTCGACAAAGGGAATTGCCTGTTCCCCGGTGATTCTCGCCGGTTCCCCCGAATCGCCGCCGCCGCCGAATGCAGAAATGATCTCGTGCTGCTTGAGCACCGTGTCTATCGATTCCTTTGCCCCCGGCACTATCACGATCCGGAAACCGGTCTTGGCGAGCAGCGCCAGGTCTTTCATTAAACTGGGGAAACCGGGATCTTCGGTTACGGGAAAATCAATTTTGAACACCATGGTGGAGCCTTCAAAACGGCTCTGGTACAGAAACGCCTCGCGTATCAGGTTTATCTGGGACAGGCTGCTGCTCATAGCTCATTGTAATACCACTGGGCTTATTGGTATAGTGCAATTATCATGAATTACTCAAGCACTTTTATTCCCACCCTGCGGGAGGTTCCCGCCGACGCCGTTATCGCAAGCCACCGGCTGATGTTCCGCGCCGGAATGATACGGAAACTCGCCAACGGCCTGTTCGCCTACCTGCCGCTGGGCCTGCGCTCTTTCCGCAAGGTGGAACAGATAGCCCGCGAGGAAATGGACGCCATCGGCGCGCTGGAAATTAAGCCCACGGTGGTACTGCCCGGCGAGATTTGGAAAGAATCGGGACGCTGGGACGCGATGGGCGAGGGGATGCTGCGCGCCAGAAACCGGCTGGACAACGATTTTGTCATTTCCCCCACCGCCGAGGAGGCCTTTACCGCCATTGTACGCGACGAGCTTTCCAGCTACCGCCAGCTTCCCCTGGTGCTGTACCAGATCAACACCAAGTACCGCGATGAGATACGCCCCCGCTACGGGGTGATGCGCGGCCGCGAATTTGTCATGAAGGACGCGTATTCGTATAACGCCGGCGATGAAAGCCTGGACGAGAGCTACCAGGCGATGGGCCGCGCCTACCGGAAAATTTTCAAACGGTGCGGCCTTTCGGTGATCCCCGTCAAGGCGGACTCCGGCGCGATGGGCGGCTCCGGCTCGGAAGAATTTATGGTGGAAAGCGAAATCGGCGACAACACCCTGATCCTCTGCAGGGGAACTGGTTCCACCAATTGCGACTACGCCGCCAACGTGGAAAAAGCCGGCTGTGCTCCAGACTCTGCCGCACAGCCTTCGCTTGAGGCGGCGAAAGCCGCCGCCGCGGACACTCCCCCCTACGAAAAAATTGATACCCCCAATGTTACCACCATCGACGAACTGTGCGCGTTCCTCTCGGCAACGCCGCAGCGTTTCATCAAGACGTTGATCTACCGCGCCGTTAATGTCGAGCTTGATTTATCCGCCGCGCCCGGCTGCAAAGGCCTTGAGCGGAAAAAACCGGCAGACGGCGCGAAAGGCGGCGTTGAAATGTACGGCGAGGCCTTTTTTGCCGTCGCCATCCGCGGCGACCTTGACGTAAACGAGGCAAAACTTGCCGCGCTGGTCAAGGCAGGAGAGGTAAGCCTCGCCGCAGATGCCGACGTTGTCCGGCTGACCGGCGCGCCGGTGGGTTTTGCCGGCCCCGTCGGGCTGGCCGGCCTGCCGCTCATCGTTGACCACACCGTTACCGGCATGAACGACGCCGTAACTGGCGCGCTGGCGAAAGACCTGCACTACCGGCATGTAGCGTACGGCCGGGATTTTTCCGGCTGGATGACCGGCGACCTGCGCACCGTCAGGTCCGGCGACCGCTGCTCGCTCTGCGGCGGGGAATTGTACGAAAAGAAAGGCAACGAGCTGGGCCACATCTTCAAGCTCGGCTACAAATACACCCGCAGCATGAACGTAAGCTACCTCGATGAAAACGGCAAAGCAACGATCCCGACTATGGGCAGTTACGGCATCGGCATCGACCGCGCCCTTGCCTCGGTCATCGAAGAGCATCATGACGAAGCGGGCATCGTGTGGCCGGCGTCGGTCGCCCCGTATCACGTCATCATCGTTCCCATCAAGTACGAAGGGGACGTAAAAGCCGCCTCCGATCGCCTTGCCGCCGAACTCGAAAAGGCCGGCCTTGAGGTGCTGCTCGACGACCGCAACGAACGCCCCGGCGTAAAATTCAACGACGCCGACCTTATCGGGATTCCCTGGCGCGTAGTGGTCGGCGGCAAGGGCCTGTCGCAGCCAAAGGCGCAGGTCGAGATCAAGCACCGCAGCGAAAAGGAAAACCGCCTGGTAGAACTGGAAACGGCGGCGGTTGAACTGGCGCAGAAAGTACGGGACGAAATCGCCGCGCTGAACAGCTAACAGGCTTGTCAGAAAACGGTTCTTCCAAACTGAGTAATTTACTCAGTATACTGAGTAAATAGGAGAAGCAAAAAAAAAGGGAGGCAAAGGCCTCCCTTTTTGGTTTTCGTTACCGTAATTAGAACGAAGAATTCGGGTTGTAGTGCTGCGCTACGTTGTCTATCGTGACCATCTCCGAGGGGATAACCACCGTGACCGGAGAGCTGGCTTTGACAAAGTCGTCGCTCTTTTTGCCAAGGGCTACGTCTACTGCGTACTGGATGCCGTCGGCAATCATCGAGGGATGGTAGGTCGCCGATGCCCGTACCAGCGGATCATGGTGCATGATCATCTCGTACACGGCTTTGGAACCGGCGCCGCCCAGGGCGATTTTTACGTCGGCCCGGTTGGCTTCCTTGATGGCCTGGAGTACGCCGGTAAGCACGTCGTCATCCTGGCAGAATACCGCGTCGATCCTGGGATACTGCTGGAGGAACGTCTCCATGATCCGTAGGCCGTCCTGGGTTGACCAGTTGGCGAATTCGTACCTGTTTCCGCCCTGCAGGTTAACCAGCGAAGCTTCGTGGTTCATTTCGTCAAAGAACGCGTTCATGCGCTCGCCGTCGATAACGACAGGCATTCCGCCCATCACCACGTAGTTAGTCAGGTGCTCGTCTACCATGGTGTCGCGCAGCCACTGGCCGGACATGCGGCCCATGCCGGGGTTGTCGCCGGCGAGGTTGACATAGCCAAAGTTGGTGTCTTCCAGACCGCGATCTACCACGATGCAGCGGATGCCCTTGGCGGCCAGTTCCTTAACCGGCTGGGTCAGCGGGGCGGATTCGTGGGGAAGAATTACCAGGTAATTCATGCCCCAGGCTGCCAGGTTTTCAACGTCGGTAACCTGCTGGGTGGCGTTTGCCGAGTGGACAACGTTGAATTGAATGTTGGAATGCTGTTTTTTCAGTTCCCCAACCTTGTAGTCCGCCCACCAGCCGATGCCGCCGGTCCATCCGTGATCCGCAGTGGGAACCGCCACGCCGATTTTGATGGCCGAAGCGCCGTCGCTCTTCGTACATCCGGTTACGGCAAGCGTTCCCGCCAGCAGAACTGTCAGAAGACCAATCGCAATTTTTTTCATCTTTTCCTCCTGATTATTTATTGCTATTGTATTGCAGCAATACCGCCACAATTATAACCAAACCCCGCGCCGCCTCCTGGAGGAACGATGAAACGCCCCCCAGAACCAGCATGTTGTTGATCATCCCCAGCATAACGGCGCCCAGCACCGTGCCGATGATCGTTCCCTTTCCCCCGTTCATCGAGGTGCCGCCGATTACCACCGCCGCTATCGCCTCAAGCTCGTAGCCCTGCCCTACCTGGCTGGGCTGTATGCCGTTTAGCCGCGAGCCCCACAGCATCGAAGAAACCGCCACGGTAAACCCCGTGATGGCGTAGGGGATGAGCTTTATTAATTGTACATTAATTGCCGAGTATCGTGCAACCTGTTCATTGGCTCCCACGGCACAGATATACCGCCCAAAGCGGGTGTTGTTCAATAAAAGGTGCATTACGGCTGCCAGAATGAGAAAAATCCACACGGGCAGCGATACCCCCAGAATGCTCGCCGGGCCGAATTTGATAAATTCCGTATTCGGCGACACGATATTCGCCGCCTTTGAAAAATACAGAATCAGCGAGCGGAAGATCGCCATTGTGCCCAGCGTTGCGATAAACGGGGCAATGCGTCCCTTTGTTACCATGAAGCCGTTTACGAAGCCGCAGGCCGTGCCGAAAACAAGGGCGAACAGCAGAGTGACAAACACGCCGAGAAGCGAATCGGATGGAAATTTCTGCAGCAGAAAAACCGCTACGCCGCCGACAAACGCCGTCATCGATCCGACGGAAAGGTCTATGCTGCCGGAGATGATGATCAATGTCATCCCCAGGGCGATGATCCCCGTGTACGATACCTGCCGCAGCACCATCAGGAGGTTGCCCGGCTTGATAAAGGTAGGTACCCCGACAAACTTCTGCGCGTTCCATGAAATAAACGTACCCAGCACGAAGAGCAAAATAAAGCCCAATCCGGTGGAATGTTCGCTCCATTTAATGGAGCGAATCCATTTAAAGTTTTTTGCCATCGCCTGCAAATTCGGCATCTTCATTTGTATTTTCATCAGATCTGAGTCCCCCTAATTCCCGTAGCGCGGAACATTATCTCTTCCTCGTTTATTTCGGCCCCTTCCAGGCAGCCGGTCAGCGAGCCTTCCCGCATGACATAGACCCTGCTGCACAGGCCGATTATTTCTTCCAGCTCCGAGGAAATGACCCAGCAGGAAATTCCCCTTGAAGCCAACTGGTGGATAAACTCGTAAAATTCGTGCTTGGCGTTCACGTCGATGCCCCTGGTCGGCTCGTCGAGGATCAGTATCGAAGGGCTGGTGTCCAGCCAGCGGGACAGGTACACCTTCTGCTGGTTGCCGCCGGAAAGGTAACGTAAAGCCATTTTTTGCGAGGCGGCTGCGATGTGGAAGGTTTTGGCGTATTCGCCGGTTTTGTCCGATTCTGCTTTTTTATTGATAAAAATTCCCTGCAAGTATTTTTTTAATGAAATGAGGGTGATGTTCTGCGGCAGGTTGAAGTGCTGCACGATGCCCTTGCCCTGCCGGTCCTCGCTGATATAGCCCAGGCCGTAATGCACCGCCTGGGACGGCTTTCTGATTGCCACATTGCCGTATCCGCTCAGGGTAACGGTCCCGCCGTTAATTTGCCGCAGGCCCATAACCGCCTCGGCAAGCTCCGTGCGCCCCGAACCGACCAGCCCGGCAAAGCCGAGTATCTCGCCTTTTCGCAGCGAAAAAGAAATGCTGTGCAAAAGGCCCTTTATCGACAGGCCGTCGGCTTCGAGTACCGTTTCGTCCGCCGGGCGGGGGATTTTTTTGGGAAAGATCCGGTTAAAATCGGTGCGGCCGATCATCTTGCGGGCGATGTCTTCCTCGTTCACCTCGGAAACCTCGTCCACGCTGATCAAAGCGCCGTCGCGCAGCACCGTTACGCGATCGCAGATCGTCTTGATCTCGCCGAGCTTGTGCGAAACAAAGATGATCGTAACGCCCTGCGATTTAAGGTCGCGCATCAGGGCGAACAGGGTTTCGGTTTCGCGGCCGGTCAGGGTGGTGGTCGGCTCGTCCATGATCAAAAGCCGCGCATGAAGCATCAGCGCCTTGGAAATTTCCACCATCTGTTTTCCGGCGACCGAAAGCCTGCTGACAAGCTGGTTGACCCCCACGGGCATCTTCAGTTCTTCAAGCTGCTTTGCGGCAAGCTCCCGCATTTTCGGCTTGTCCAGCAGCCCCGATTTTTTGCGGATTTCGTTTCCCAGGAAAATGTTCTCGTACACCGCAAGGGTGTTGATAAGGTTGAATTCCTGGGGTACCAGCGAAACGCCGAGTTTTTTCGCGGCGATGTAGTCGGGAATAACCGTCGGCTTTCCGTTAAGAGACAGCGAACCCCCGCTGGGCGAGTAAATGCCGGTGATGATCTTGATCAGGGTCGATTTGCCGGCGCCGTTCTCCCCGATAAGCCCCATTATCTCGGCCCTGCGGAGATCGAAAGAAACATTGTCCAGAACCTTTACCCCGCTGAATTCCTTGGTGATGTTCTGGATGGAAAGAATTATCTCGCCGCGTCCGCCTTCCCCTGCCATGCGTTATGTGCAACCGTCCATCTAATCCGATTTAAGCGCCTTGTCGAAGGCCACGTTTGACGGCGAAAAATTGATGCTGTTGACATATTCGCAGGCATCCCTCGCGCCGTATTCCCGGTCCATGCCGGAGTCTTCCCATTCCACCGAAAGGGGGCCTTTGTAGTTCATGGCGTTCAGTTCGCGGATGATGTTCTCAAAGTCCACGTCTCCGTGCCCCGGCGAGCGGAAGTTCCAGCCCCGCCGCGTGTCGCCAAAGGTGATGTGCGAGCCGAGAATGCCCGCCTTGCCGTCCAGTGTCACCGCTGCGTCCTTCATGTGGACGTGGTAGATCTTAGACGCAAAATCCCGCAGGAAAAGGTGCGGCGACACCCCCTGCCAGAGCAGGTGGGACGGATCGAAGTTAAAGCCCAGCGTCTTGCGGTTTTTAAATTCTTTCAGGAGCCGCTCGGCGGTGTAGTAGTCAAAGGCAATCTCCGTCGGATGCACTTCCAGGGCGAACTTAACGCCGCATTTGTCGAACTCGTCAAAAATCGGCGACCAGAGTTTGACGATTTGTTTGAAGGCGTCGTCGATCATTTTTTCGGTGGTCTGGGGGAAGGAGTACCAGTACGCCCAAATCGGGCTGCCCAAAAAGCCGGTAACGACTTTAACGCCCATGTTTTTCGCCGCCGCCGCCGCGTACTTCATCTCCTGAATCGCCCACTTGCGGATTTCTTCCGGCTTTCCCGCCAGCGCCGCCGGGGCAAAACCGTCCAGCCTGGGGTCCCAGTTGTCGCCCACGCACTGACCGGGCAGGTGGGTCCCGATGGCCCAGGTTTTTAGGCCGTGCTTTTTCAGGATAGCCTTGCGGTCCTCGACGTAGGCGGGATCGGTCGCCGCTTTTTTTAAATCGATGTGATCGCCCCAGCAGGCGATCTCAACGCCGTCGTAGCCGAAGGATTTTACCTTCGCGCAGAATGTGTCAAAGGGCAGGTCTGCCCACTGTCCCGAAAAAATTGTTACCGGTCTTGCCATAATTAACTCCTCTGTACGCCGCGTGAGCGGCGAAATTTATCGAACGTCACTGCAAAGCAGTGACGATATCTCCTTAATTACTGTTGTTAATAGTTTACCCAAATAGCTCCCTTATCGGAGCTTTCAACGCACTTATTTATGAACCGCACCCCGTCGATTCCCATTTCAACGCCGGGGAAGTCCATATCCGCCTGGTCGGGCTTTTGCCCTGCCTTTATTTTCGCCAGCGCTCTGGCAAAGGTCTTGTAGATGTTCGCCATTGCCTCGAAGTAGCCCTCGGGGTGTCCCGACGGAATCCGCGAATAGCCCTGGGCGTGCGGGCAGAAAGGATCCCTGCCCCGCGACCAGACTTCTTTGGGCTGGCCCATTTTGAACACCTCGATGTAGTTGGGGTTTTCCTGCGCCCATTGAATGCTGCCCTTCTCGCCGAAGATCCGCACACGCAGGCCGTTGTCGTAGCCCACGGCGATCTGGCTCGACCAGTACAGGCCCTTCGCCCCGCCCGAGTACTCAACCATGATGCTGGCATTGTCGTCCAGCACCCTGCCCTTGACGAATTTATCCAGACGGGCGCACAGGGACTTTATTTTCAGGCCGGTCATGTACGAGATCATGTTTTCGACGTGGGAGCCAATGTCCCCGACGCAGTTGGACTTGCCGGAAACGGCAGGGTCGGTGCGCCATTTAGCTTGCTTGTTGCCGCTTTTTTCAGCGGGCGCAGCAAGCCATTCCTGGGGGTACTCGGCGTTGACAAAGCGCAGGCGGCCGATTTCGCCGCCGCGGATCATCTCGCGCACCTGTTTTACTGCGGGATACCCGGTGTAGGTGTAGGTTACGGCAAACAGCAGCTTGTTTTTCTTGGCGAGGGCTGCCAGTTCCTCCGCCTCGGCCACTTCCCAGGTGAGGGGCTTATCGCAGACCACATGGATCCCATGGCTTAAAAAGGCCTTTGCAACGGCGAAATGGCTGTTGTTGGGGGTAACGATAACGACAAAGTCGATTTTGTCGGCCCTTTTTCCCTCTTTTTCGGCCATTTCCCCGAAAGTCTTGTAGCAGCGATCCGGCGAAAGTCCCAAAGCCGCGCCCGTAGCCTGGGTATTTTTCACCGAACGGGAAAAACAGCCCGCCGCAAGCTCCGCCATGCCGTCCAGAGCGATGGATTTCCGGTGCACATCGCCGATAAACGCCCCCTGCCCGCCGCCAATCATGCCGTAGCTGAGCTTTTTGCCCGCTTTTGCGTCTGCGCTTTGTTCTATCATGATGCCTCCTGCGTGTAAGATAGGAAAATCGCTTTTGTTCATAGTAAACCGCTTGTATCCAAAAGGCAAGCGATATTTTGCCGGCGTAGCCTACACCTTTTTCCATGTAAAAAGGTGTAACAAAAGCACTTTTTTGGGTGGAAAAAGGTGTATTGATGTAGTATCATTTCAGTATGCAGCGAAAAGTAATGGCATCTCTGGCGGCCTGGAAAGATGCACCAGACAGAAAACCTCTCCTGCTCACCGGGGCTCGACAGGTCGGTAAAACCTGGCTGATGAAGGAATTCGGAAAGACCGCCTACAAAAACACGGTGTATATCGACTTTTTCAACAATGACCAGGCGCGTAAGGTATTTGACGGCGACCTTGAGCCCCGGCGCATTATTGAAGAATTGGGCTTTATCTCCGGTGAATCCATCAGACCCGGGGAAACGCTTGTTATTTTTGACGAGATTCAGGAATGCAACCGGGGGCTTAATTCCCTGAAATATTTTTGCGAAAATGCGCCCGAATACCATCTTATCGCGGCGGGAAGTTTTCTGGGTATTGCCCTGCATCAGGATGAGTCGTTCCCCGTGGGAAAGACCGACAGCCTTACCCTGTATCCCATGACCCTTGCCGAATTTCTCAATGCCCTGGGCGAAGACCGCCTTTCTCTTGCAATTGAAAAACAAGAGCCTCGTCTTGTCACTCTGGTAAAGGACGATTTGATAAAATATCTTAAATATTATTTTTACGTTGGCGGTATGCCCGAAGCAGTGCAGGCATTTACCAAAGAAAAGAATTTTAAAAAAATTCGGGTAATACAAAAACGTATCCTTGCCGATTACGAAAATGACTTCTCAAAGCATATTGGTATGGGTTCCGCCGACAGGGTGATACGCATCTGGAATTCCATTCCAGCCCAGCTTGCCAGGGAGAATAAAAAATTTGTGTATGGGGACGTTAAGCCCGGTTCAAAATCGCGCGACTACCGTTCTTCGCTGTTCTGGCTTTCCAAATGCGGACTTGTGCACGAGATATGCCGCATTACCATGCCGCACTATCCCCTAATAAGCTATGCCGATCCCGCTCATTTTAAGCTGTATATGCTGGACGTGGGCCTGCTTTCCGCTATGTCCGATTTGGATATTGCCGCTTTTCTTGATCGGGACTCCGCCGTTTTCGATCATTTCTACGGCGCTCTTGCGGAGCAATTCGTTCTGCAGGAATTAAAAGCTGCGGAAGACATTCCGGTTTATTATTGGACGCGCGAAGGTTCTGCCAAAGCCGAGGTTGACTTCGTTATCCAGTTGGGAAACAAAATAATCCCTCTGGAGGTAAAAGCCGAAAAAAACCTGAAGGCAAAAAGCCTGAAAGTTTTTATGGAGATGTATAAACCCCTAAAGGCAATCCGATTGTCCCTTGCCGATCCGGGGCAGAGCAGCAGTGCAGATAGTACGCTTTATGACATACCGTTGTTTCTGGCGGGAGAATTGCGGCTGATGTGCTAGCATTGCGACGACGGTTAAATTGTGCGATAATATAGACTTGGATGATGTACGGATTTATGGGTGAACAAATGAATACGCAGAGGAACTGGCAGCATCAGGCTGAGCAGCATTTGTCTGTTGCCGATCATCTTGCGGAAAATATGAGGCCGTTACCAACTGAGATTATTGCTTTCCATTGCCAGCAGGCTGTAGAGAAATATCTTAAAGGGGCGCTTACGATTTTCGGAGATGATCCGCCGTATATCCATGATTTAGACAAACTTTGCAAAATGGCAGAAAAGCATCTGTCTGAGTTTGTTAATATTTCTTCCCTTTGCACGATAATAAATTACTTTTCGGTACAGCCCCGTTATGATATGGGTATAAGCCTATCCGAAGACGATATGCGTCTTGTTCTAACGCATACAAAGACAATTAGAGATATAATACAAAAGGAAATTCCTGAATTGTTTCTGGCGGATTAATGAAATGGTAAAAATTCGACGCCATTCATCCTTGTACCTCTTCTTTAAATAAACCAAAGATTAAGTGCATGGTACTATTTGAATTATTCCCAACTCCTATATATACTTTGTTGTTGTTCCATAACCCATTATTAAAAAGTTATGCCGACGTTTGCTGCGTATTGAAAAGTGTTTTTACCAATGTTATAGGCGGCTCCCAACCCAATGCCCGGCAAAGCAACTTTGCTGAGATACATTTGTATCGTCGCAACAAGACCGTGGTCAAATTGATGGCGTAAAAATTTTCCGTCTGAATATGCCGCTTGATACGCTGCTGCTGCCGAGATAGTTCCGAAAGAAAATTTAAATAAGTACTTTTCCAGTCCGACAGACGCTGCCGCATAATTAAGTACGGAATAATTTGTTGAAAGAATATTTATCGTTTGACTTGGTGTGGATTCAAAAAAAGGAGAGGCGGTAGTTGTAGAAAACAATAATCCTGTCTTTGCCGTTACCCTAAACCCTGGTATAAATGAATGATTAATAACGGCGTTAAGCGTTACGGATTGTGCGTTATTATCCCCTATGATGAATCTATAAGTATAATTCAGAGAGGCATTTTTTTCGTTAAGAAGATAACCGTCCCAACTGCTTGACCGTGTACTGATACGGGGTGATAAACTGATTGCCTGTGTTCCGTTTTGAGGGGCATTTATTGGATTTTCCGTATCATTAAGCTTAATGAAATGATAGGAAACGCTCAAACTGGAATTGATAAATTCTGAAAGAGAATACGATAAAGAGAAATCAGGGTTAATAGAAAGCCTGTTAAAGCATTGCAAGACATCGTTCCCTGTTTGATCGGTATTTTCAGTATCCTGGTGCAGGAACATTCCCATAGCTGAAAATCCGAATTTTCTTACAGCTTTCGGCGATTTTATATACATTAAAGTTGTGAACCAGCTTTCGGAACCAAAACTGCCTGCAATAAGCATCATGTCCCTCAAACCAAAGGCGTTGGCATCAATAAACGCCGCACCGGCATTCCATTTATCTGAATTAATTGAAAAAAACGGTACAGGGAAAATAGACCATTTTTCATGAACAATTACGATAAGCATTTTTCCATAACCAGTTTCGTTATCCGTTATTTCAACGGATAACGGTTCCAGAATATTGGTATCTTTTATGATTGCATAAACATCATTGGTGTCTACATCGTCTGCATCACAGCCAATAAACTTTTGCAAAAGCATTTCTATTGCATAGGGTTTAGTCCTTTTTAGCCCCTCTATTGAAAAGGACGTAATGATATTTTCATTCTGGACACCGCAGTTTGGTCTTTCCAGGACTTGTGAATAAATAGGCATTATCAGCATGAGGAATAAAAAAAATGCACACAAGATATTTTTCATCCAATATTTCCTTAAAAAAACTCTTGCATCTCCATAAAAAATGAAATACCATAAGTAATATCTGGATCAAGTCTTTTTGATAAAAATGAACAAAGCGGAATAATAGTAGGGGTTGCTACAGAATGGGAAAAGTGTCGAAGAAATTGAGAAAACCTAACCGACAGTCAGAGCGGACTAAATCATGGATTTTTGATGCTGTAATGATATTAATGAATGAAAAGCCCTATAATAAAATAACCGTTTCAGATATTACCGAAAAAGCGGGCATCGCACGAACGACTTTTTACCGTAACTATAAAGAAAAAGACGATGTTGTTTTTGAATGTCTGAACAAGACGTTTATTACAGAGATACTAACCGCAGAAAAGGACGAAAATAAGGAGAAGCAAAACACCATTGTTATTTTGTTTGATTATAAATTTATGATTAAACACCAAAAAAATCTGAAGAAAATATTATCTACAACTGATATAGAGAATCGTATTTTCCGTGAAGTGCAAAAATATCCAATATCGATAATTGAAAGATTCAAAAAAATGCTGCCAGAAGAAGAATATGCACTTTGTCGCTTCAAAATATGTTATCAATTAACCGGCAGCCTGAGGGTTATTTTCGATTGGTTTATAAACAATATGCCCAGACCGGTTGAATATTTGATATTATTGATAAATTCCACGAACAACCCTAATACGGTGAAATATCGGAATTTTCCAAATATTGTTTTTCAGTTGAAGGATAAATGATGGTTATGTTACAAAATGATATTTGGGGCAGTTTTCGGCAAACTAACCGCCGATACCCAGGAATTTATCCTCGATATGGCCCGGAATCTGCTGAAAAGGCAGGGAAAAGAGCATTAATACACCAAAAGTCATATAAATGCCGAATAATGGTTGACAATTAGCTGAAATATTAAATAATTATATTCAGGAGGAGATGGGATTATGCAAGCTCAAGATGTCAGGGTGACAATTAGGGTAAATAATGAGCTAAAAGAAAACGCAGAAGCTCTTTTTGAATACCTGGGGTTAAATATGTCCAATGCCATAAATATCTTTCTGCGTAAAGCAGTTGATGAAAGGGGTATCCCTTTTACAGTAAATACCGGGAATAGAGGGCTCTCGGGTCTTAGTACTAATGAAATTACTGGAGCGTTTAATGATGCAGTTATTAAAGGTATAATGACCAAAAAGAACAAAGGACTGCCTGTTGCCCGGTTTGACACAGAATTGGGGCGGGCATACCTGGAAAACGCCGACGGCACTCGTGAATATGTCTAAGCCGGTAGTTCTGGTTTTCGCCGGTCCGAATGGATCGGGCAAAAGTACCATTACCAATTCGATGCCCCTTTTCGGTGTGTATGTAAATGCTGACAATTTAAGAAGAGAATATGCTCTTACCGATCTTCAGGCAGCGCAGCAAGCAGATGCGCTTCGAAACCGGCTTGTTCAGAAAAAAGCCGATTTTTCGTTTGAGACTGTATTATCTACCAATCGCAATTTGCTCTTGCTGCAAAAGGCAAAAGAAAGTGGATATGAAATCCAATGTATTTATGTACTGACATGCAATGCAGATATCAATGTAGCGCGAATACGGGGTAGAGTCTGTGATGGCGGTCATGATGTGCCGGAAGACAAGATACGCAGTCGTTTTGTAAGGGCGTTGGAGTTGCTTCCCCAAATAATAAATATGTGCGATAAAATATTGATCTATGACAATTCCATTATGCCGACTCTTGTTTTTAAGAAAGATGAAGGTGGGACGGCTTATTTTCCAACTGATATTTGGTCAATAAAGCAGTTAAAAGAATTATTGAGGTACCCATAGCCATGATCCCCCCACTGTCGCCCTACCGCCTGGGTAAAGCCCGCCAACTGTTCAACATTTTCAGTGTTTTTAACGCCCTGTCCTGGTATCTGATGACGGGGAGCATCATCACCCTGTTCGCCATCCGGCTGGGGGCAAACTCTACCTATATCGGAATCCTCAGCGCGATGATGTACATATCGCTGCTTTTTCTGCCGCTGGGAAAAATGCTTTCGCGGCGGTTCAAAATCGTCGGGATTTACAGCTT